>OGTD01000013.1_pt1 | contig 269195 bp, 250 predicted proteins | sample 1574421 | NCBI WGS metagenome assembly OGTD01 (sample SAMN03295820, study PRJEB24534) | human gut metagenome | isolation source: fecal sample 1 from infant 3 | host: Homo sapiens | place: USA: Pittsburgh, PA | collected 2014-07
ACACCCCTTCGTGATATGCCTAAAAAGCAGGACTTCGGTCCTGCTTTTCTGCGTTCCTGAGAGGAAGATCGTAACTTTTAAAAACCTTCTCGCTTTTTGTCGCAAACGGTTGGCAATTAACATAACTCCCGTTAACCTGATAGCGGATTTCCCTTCAGTAATCACAATGGAACCTCGTCATGTTTGAGAACATTACCGCCGCCCCTGCCGACCCAATTCTGGGCCTGGCCGATCTGTTTCGTGCCGATGACCGCCCAACAAAAATTAATCTTGGAATTGGTGTTTATAAAGATGAAACGGGTAAAACACCGGTCCTGACTAGCGTGAAGAAAGCAGAACAGTATCTGCTGGAAAATGAAACCACCAAAAATTACCTGGGTATCGATGGTATTCCAGAGTTTGGTCGCTGCACCCAGGAGCTGCTGTTTGGGAAAGGCAGCGCGATTATCAATGATAAACGCGCTCGTACCGCCCAGACTCCCGGCGGTACAGGCGGCCTGCGCGTCGCCGCTGATTTTCTGGCGAAGAATACCGACGTTAAACGTATTTGGGTGAGCAACCCAAGCTGGCCGAACCATAAAAGCGTATTCAATTCAGCCGGACTCGACGTTCGCGAATATACCTACTACGATGCCGCAAACCACAAACTCGACTTCGATGGACTGCTGGCCAGCCTGAACGAAGCGCAGGCCGGTGACGTGGTTCTGTTCCACGGCTGCTGCCACAACCCAACCGGTATCGATCCAACGCTGGAACAGTGGCAACAGCTGGCGCAGCTCTCCGTAGAGAAAGGCTGGCTGCCGCTGTTTGACTTTGCCTACCAGGGCTTTGCCCGGGGCCTGGAAGAGGACGCTGAAGGCCTGCGCGCTTTCGCCGCGCTGCATAAAGAGCTGCTGGTAGCCAGTTCCTACTCGAAAAACTTCGGCCTGTATAACGAACGCGTAGGCGCCTGCACGCTGGTTGCCGCTGACCAGGAAACGGTAGACCGCGCCTTCAGCCAGATGAAGTCCGTTATCCGCGCAAACTACTCTAACCCGCCGGCTCACGGCGCCTCGGTAGTGGCGACCATTCTCAGCAATGACGCGCTGCGCGCCATCTGGGAACAAGAGTTAACCGACATGCGCCAACGCATCCAGCGCATGCGTCTGCTGTTCGTTAATACCCTGCAGGAAAAAGGCGCCAGCCGCGATTTCTCTTTCATCATTCAGCAAAACGGGATGTTCTCGTTTAGCGGCCTGACCAAAGAGCAGGTCCTGCGGTTACGCGAAGAGTTTGCGATTTACGCCGTGGCATCCGGGCGTATTAACGTCGCGGGCATGACGCCAGACAATATGGCGCCGCTGTGCGAAGCGATTGTTGCCGTACTGTAAGCCCGCTCTGTAGCAAAAGCAAAAGGCCGCATTCGCGGCCTTTTCATCTATTTTCTTCCGGCAAATTTACCAGACAGGCATCTCATCCTGCAGGAATGGGTTATGCAGACGCTCATACCCAAGCGTCGACATAGGGCCATGGCCAGGAATAAACGATACGTCATCGCCCAACGGCAAGAGTTTGCGTTTAATCGCATCGATCAGCTGGCTATGGTCGCCACGAGGGAAATCGCTACGCCCCACCCCACCTTTGAATATGACATCGCCAGAAATCAGCAGTTGGGAAGCGGCATCGAAGAAGACCACGTGCCCTGGAGTATGACCGGGACAGTGCAACACCTGCAGAGAGACGTTCCCCACGCTGACTACATCGCCTTCGTTCAACCAGCGATCCGGCTGAAGCGGCTGGCAATCTTCCAGACCAAACATCCGGCTCTGCGCCGGTAATCCTTCCAGCCAGAACTCATCTTCTTTTTCCGGCCCGATAATCGGCACGCCATAATGTTGCGCCAGCTCCGCCGCCGCACCAACGTGATCGAGATGGCCATGCGTCAGCAGAATTTGCATCAGGCTGACGCCTGCCGCGGTGACTTCCTGTTTGATTCGCTCAGCATCACCGCCGGGATCCACCAGCGCCGCCAGCCTGGTTTGTTCGCACCAGATTAAAGAACAGTTCTGCGCGAACGCGGTAACCGGAATAATACGATAGTTCATGACGCTCCTTTCGTTACCAGTGCCGTACCGGCCCGGTATCAATATGCACAAAGTTGCTACGTGGGTAGTATCCTACACCACCTGAACGCATAGATAACGCGGCTTTGCGAACATTGCTTAACGAAATGCCTTCAATATGGAAATCCATGGCCTGGCCTTTGGTGTGGTAGCTGTGTTTCGCTACTCCCCGGCTGCGCGCGCGAAGCTCATTATTGGTATCAACAGAGCGATAACCGGAAATAAGCTGGACAGGCTTGTTCGTACCAAGTAATCCCTGCAGACGATAGAGTTGATCGAACAAACCGGGATCGATGGACTTAATCTTATTCGCGCGATAGTCGCGGAAAAAATGATTAAGTCTTGCTAATTCATCCTGAATATAGCCTCTGCCATCGAAAAACTCCGCCTTGAGTGATTCACCAGTATGCAGGTTGTTCAGCGTCAAAATACGCGGTCGTGGGGTCGAGAGGGTGGCAAATGCCGGCGCAGGCAGAATGGCAGCAGCACCGAGCGCGGCTCCACCTAACGCCAGCAGTTTGCGGCGATTAGCGTCAAATTTGTCCATGATAATCAGGTCTACAGGTAAATGAATCGTAATATACTTTTCCCGCAATCCGCCCGTTAGCCGCCAGCATACGCTCGTTCTCCGGCGGCTAATCAATATCAGCGACGAAGACCTAGCTTGCTCACCACCATTACGCTTTTGCAGGATTATATGTATATGCACTTCTGGCGCACGAAAGGCACCTTACCGGGCATTATTGCCAACGTCAAGGCAGCCTCCCCCCAGTAAACTCGGGCCTTGCAGACTGCAAGACCCGATTTCACACACAGATAGGACAACCGAATCCGTTGAACTACTTCATTTATCTGATTAATTGTTCAGCTTTAGGCAGGATTTGTGCGCTGGATCGCGCGGTGAGATCGTAATTGTAAATATCTGTTCGATATTGTGTACGTCCATCAGCCCCGACAAAGGCGGTCAAATAATAGAGATTAACCGGGATATTCTGACGAATATTCACATAGCGGGTATTTCCCTGCTTGAGGGCATCCGAAATACGCGCGTCGTTCCAGCCCGCGTCCTGCAACAGCATATTCGCCAGCTCTGAAGCTTTATTCACCCGCACACATCCGGAGCTCAGCGCTCGCCCATCCCGTTGGAACAGAGTGTGATTTGGCGTGTCGTGCAAATATATGGCATCTGAGCTTGGCATATTAAATTTATAGCGCCCCAGCGAATTACGCGCGCCGGGAGCCTGCTGGAAGCGGAACGGCAGATTCGATGCGGTTATCGTCTCCCAGTCCACCTGATAAGGATCGATGGCCTCTTTGCTGTTCCAGCCGCGCATCATCGTATAGCCGTGTTGTTCAAGATAGCCGGGGTTATTGCGCACCTTCGGCAGGATATCTTTGCGCGCCAGCGTCGGCGGCACGTTCCACGGCGGGTTGACCACCACATTGTTTAGGGCACTGCTCATCATCGGCGTTTTGCGGTCCGGGCGGCCAACGATAACTCGTGATGCCAGCACCTCGCTGCCATCCTGGTAATAAACCAGCGAAAAGGCTGGAATATTAACCATAATACCGGTCGCAAGATTACCCGGCAGCAGACGCAAACGCTGGATATTTAAGGCCAGCACGCCGGCGCGCTGCGCGGGAGAGACGTTGAGCCAGTCGCGGGTCGCCTGACCGATCACGCCATCAGCGCCCAGCCCCTGCCACGCCTGAAAGCGCTTAACGCCTTCAACCAACTGGCGATCGTAAACGCCGCGGCCGCTGTTTTTAGCCTTTTTCCCGGCGGATGGGCTCACCACGTCATCGCCCGGCAGGGCAATTTTCGCCGAGTCATCGAGCATACCGGTGCGCTGTAAAATTTCCCTGAGCGCACCGGCATCATTGCTCCACTCCCCGGGACGTAGCGAGGTCTTACCGGTGAGCTGCGGCCACGGACGCGAATCGGCAACCTGCGCCAGTAGCGCCTGATGCATTGCGGCATACTGCGGATGCTGCGGCGCCAGGCCCGCAATGAACTGCGGCAGCGAACCGCTATCCAGCGCCACCTGCCACTGATTAACCACCGATAGCGGCGGTGTCGACATGGCATACGGTTTGGTGCCATACAGCCAGCGGTTGCCCTGAGTGGGAATACCACTAATAAAATGCAGATAGCCCATCATGGCGTCAGACAAAACAACATCCCGCGCCAGACCGTTCACCGCCGGGTCGGTTAACAGCTCAACCCAGGTGGTGAACTGCGGCTGAAAACCGGCAATAGCGACTTCAGCCAGCTGCTGCTGAAACGCCTGCACCGCCTCACGGTTATCCCACATCGGCTTCATATCCCTGGCCGCATACAGCGAGACCAGCGGATTCATAAAGACGGGTTGATAACCGGACGGCAGTACCGCCTGAATATCGGCACGGCTTTTCGCCGCCGCATCGGCAGGAAGCGCCTGCTCACCAGCCATTTTGGCAACCGCCGCAGACTGGTTTGCGCTTTGGCTGAGTGCGGAAGAGAGCTCGCTGATGGTGGCTGAGCTATCCGATGGTACAATTTCAGGCTCTTCGGCCTGGACATTGAACAGTGGAGCGAATGCAAAAGCCAAGCCCAGACTGAGCGCTGACAATTGACGACCATACCGTTTCTTAAGCAACATCCCTTGCCCCCTGTTAACACATTGCTGCCCGCTAAAATGGGGCTTACTTTCAGTATATGAAGACGAAAACGCTTTTGCCTTCCCAAATGTAAAGAAGTTAAAAGATTATACAATCCTAAAATACAGGTACGGATAGCAAAAAGGGCGACATCATGTCGCCCTTTGGCTACTTATTGTACAACCTTATGAAGCATTAGCCGTTCCCGGCAGCGTTTCAGGCAGCTGCGGCGCGAAGCCACGCAGACCTACTACATGCACATGCTCGTGATTGTTCACCACTTTACGCACCAGTTTGTAGGTGGTGCCTTTTTCCGGGCTGATATTTTCCGGCGCTGCGATAATCAGCTGCATCTCCAGTCGATCGCACAGTTCGAACAGCGTGGCGATAGAACGGGCATCCAGACGCGCGGCTTCATCGAGGAACAGCAGGCGGCACGGCGAAATATCCTTGCCGCGCAGGCGCATGGATTCATCTTCCCAGCTCTGCACCACCATAACCAGAATCGACATCCCGGTACCGATAGCCTCACCGGTCGATAGTGCACCGGATTCAGCGCGCAGCCAGCCGTCGGAACCGCGGTTAACTTCCACTTCCATCTCCAGATAGTTGCGGTAGTCCAGCAGCTCTTCACCAATGGTCTGCGGCGTACGCTGCCCCATATCAATTTGCGGATTCAGGCGCTGATACAGCTTCGCCAGCGCTTCCGAGAAGGTCAGACGATTGCTGTTGAACAAATCCTGATGCTGTTCATGCTGCTCGGACAGCACGTCCAGCAGCATCGAGTGGGTTTCCCGCACGTTGACGTTCAGCCGCACGCTGTTGACCTGGCCGAAGGAGACGCTCTGCAGCCCCTGGTTGAGCATGCGAATACGGTTCTGCTCGCGCTGGATTGTCTTGCGGATAATGTTGGCCACGCTGCGGGAGCTGATGGCCAGCTTCTGCTCGCGGTTGGTGAGCTCTTCCGTCAGTCGACTGAGTTCAATCTCCATCTGCTCAATCGCTTCCACCGGATCGTCGGTACGGATAATATCCTGGCGGATACGCTCGCGCAGATGCTGATAAACGGCGACAAAGAACTGGATTTTGCGTTCCGGGCGTTTCGGATCTTCCGAAATACGCAGCACATCGCGCAGGTGTTCGTTATCAGAGACCGCCAGACGCAGCGCCCCGAGCGCTTTATCCGACATTGAGCGCAGCTCATCAGCCGAAAGGTAGGCCAGCTCGCGGCGATGCAGACGACGCTCCACGCCGTTGTCTTTCACCAGGCGCATGACCGCGCACCAGCCGGCTTTGGCGCTGACCACCTGTTCGCGCATTTCGCAGTAATCACGCTCCAGCTTGCGCAGCCTGCGGGTCAGGTTATCCATTTCCGCTTCGCAGAAGGTCAAGGCTTTTTCAAGCTGGTTACGCCGCGCGCGGTTGTTGCTGAGCTGAGCATGAAGCTCATCGCGACGCAAACGGGCGCGCTCTTCGGCGCCGGCGTCGGCGCGTACGCCAATATCCTGAAGCTCTTTATGCAGATCGTTGAGCAGCTCTTTTTTGGTGTCGTAGGAGCTTTTCAGCGATGCCAGCACCTGGTTGTACTGATTGAGCTGCGCGGCGTGGGTACGCAGCGCTTCGCGGGTGCGGGCGCGCTCCGCTTCCGCCTGCTCCAGGCGCTGGCGCAGCTTCTCGTTCAGATCGCTATTACCGCTGAGCATCTCTGCGGAATCAGAGTAGCTAAAGTGGGCGCGGCGCTGCACGACTTCGGTCAGCGCAAACGCCTGCTGACGCGCATCGCGCTGAGTCTGCTGCGAGTACGCGTAATCTTCTTTTAGCTGTTCAAACTGCTCCGGATCGCTCTGCAGAACGGAAACGATCGGTTCCAGCTTAGCCAGCTGGTTACCATACTGCTGCACAAAGCGCGCGGCTTCCTGCGCTTCGTCGAGCCGCTCCTGGATTTCATCGACGCGATCGGCCAGCGAGTCGTCGGCCAGCAGATTCAGACGTGGCAACAAGCGGTTGAGCGCGGATACCCCCTCTTTCGCCTGCTCATACTGCACCCGGTTCTGCTGGTTATCGCTCTCATGGGCGGTCAGCGCCCGCTCCAGCTCGCCGCGACGAGTATTCAGTTTGCGGATTTCTTCTTCCGGGTCGTCCTCAAAGGCCACCGCCAGATGGTTACCGATAAAGCGGCTGAACGCCTGATGGAGGCGCTGGGTTTTCTGCACATCAAACGACAGGGTCGCAAAACGCTCGGAGAGGCTTTCACGCTCGGCGTGCAGCGTTTCAACGCGGCTTTCACGCGCGGCGCGGCCAAACAGCGGCAGCGTCGGGAAGCGTGAATAGCGCCACTGACGATCGGCAATCTTAACGACAACGGCTTTTTCCAGCTCATCGACGCTAAATACGCTGTCATCAAACGACTGCGGATCGCCCTCGATCAGGTAGAGATCTTCGGGGCAATCTTCAAGGCCTTCCAGCTGCCCGGCAATCAGCGACAGATCCGGTACCACAATAGCGTGGCGGGAAGGGCCGTACAGCGCCGAGTAATACGGCGCATCATCGAGGCTAACGTCATCATAGATTTCCGACAGCAGTACGCCGCCAAAGCGTTCCGCCAGCGCGTTCAGGCGCTGATCTTCTGAACCGCCCGGCTGGCTAAGGCGCTCGATTTCATCATCGATTGCGCGCTTACGGGCGCCAACTTCGTCGCGCTCTACGATAGCTTCGCGTTCACGCTCCAGCAGTTGCTGGAGATATTCGGTAACTTCCTGGCTCGACTCAAACTGCTCGCCGCTCTGTTCGCACAGCTGATTGAGGCTGTTCTGCGCCGCCAGCCAGATGGGCGCGCGGCGCATCAGCGTTTGCGTCCGCGTCTGCAGCTGTTCCAGCTCCTGACGCAGGGTCATCCGCCGTTCGCTGGCGGAGGAAACGCTGTCGGAAAGCGAGGCTATGCGGGCTTCCAGCTCCTGATGCAGGGCTTCCAGTTCGTCGATATCGTAACGTTTGCCCTGACGCTTACAGAATTCGTTCAGCTGGCGTTCAGCATCCTGCTGTTCACGCAGACGCTGTTCAAGTTCCGTCAGGCGACTGCGCAACCCGTGCGCCTGCTCTGCCTGGTGGCGTTGATTAACGCCTTCGCGCAGCAGCTCGCGCGCCACGTCCCAGGCTTCATTACGCGCCAGCGGACCGTTGATCTCCACCACCAGCTGGTATGCCTGTTCAAACTGGCTATGCGCAGTTTGCGCCACGCTCATTTTCTGTTCCAGCGACAGCATTTTCTCCGTCGCTTCCTGCTCTTTCGCCTGGAAAGTTTCCAGCCACTCGTCGGCGCTCTCCGGGGTTAAATCCGGCAGATGGCAAAGCGCTTTTGCTCTTTCCAGCGCCTGCAGCGCCTGGTTGTACTGAATCGCACGGGTCTGCTGCACGTCCAGTGCCTGCTGGTAATCGGCAAGCTGGTTTTTCAGCTCATCCACTTCCAGCTCGGCGGCTTCGGCGCGGGCTTCGTTCTCTTCCTGCTGGTCAACCGCTTCCGCAACGACTTCATTTTGCTCTTCGAGGCGAATCTGCAGTTCATCAAGATCCGCCTCATAGCGCTCTATTTTTTCCTGCTGGCGCAGAGCGGTCTGCACCAGGTTCAGATGGTCGCTGGCGGCCTGATAATCGGCTTCCAGATCGCCTTCCGCGCCGTTATGTTCCTGCAGCTCGCGGGCCATATCGACGTGCTTATACTGTTCAGCCGCGAGCTGAGCGCGGGAGGTGAACAGATCGCGGCGATACTCCAGCGCTTTGTCGAGATGAATGCGTCGCTCGTTCGCGTGGCGCATATAGTCGGCGGCAACGTAGTTGGTGGCTTCGCTGATCAGATGTTTGAACAGGTCGCGATCCGACTGCGTTACGCGGATCGCTTCCAGGGTCATGCGGTTTTCACGCAGCGCCGCTTCCATATCCTGGAATGCTTTACGCACGCCGCTGTTTTCCGGCAGCAGGTAGTCGCGCAGCGAGCGGGTAATGGTGCTTGAAATGCCGCCGTACAGCGACGCTTCGATCAGGCGATAGTACTTGCTACGGTCGGAAGCTGAACGCAGGCGGCGAGCCACCACGCCCAGATCGAACATCAGCGAGTGATACTCGGTAATAGAGTTAAACTGCTTGAACTGTACCCCTTCCATCGCTTCGAGCTTATCTTTCAGCTCGTTGAGCGTCACCACGCGTGCCTGGCGCTCGTTAAGGGTTTCGGTCAGCAGCTGAGTCGGCTGGATGGAGGTAGGCAACCCCTGAATCGCAAAAGGCTTGATATCAACTTTACGATCGCGACCGGCGACCTGCTGTAGGCGAACGCCAACCACCACGCGCTGGTGGCGAGAGTTAATGACGTCCAGCACCGAGTAACAGACGCCTGCGCGCAGCTTACCGTGAAGCCCTTTATCTCGCGAGCCGCTGGTGGCCCCGGCTTCCGTAGTATTACGGAAATGTAGCAGCGTCAGGTCGGGGATCAGCGCGGTGACGAAGGCCGCCATGGTCGTGGATTTACCGGCGCCGTTACCGCCGGAAAGCGTGGTCACTAATTCATCAAGATCAAAGGTGCGGGCAAAAAAGCCGTTCCAGTTAACCAGCGTCAGCGAGCGAAATTTACCGCGTTCAATCATTACTCTTCCTCCCCGCTATCCGGCTGATTCTCTTCATTCTCATCATTAAGCTGCAGACGATTTTCCAGCGCCATGGCTTCACCGTCACGGATCATACGCAGCTGCGCTTCGCGCGGGTCGTCACCGGCGCGCACGTCGGCGCCGAAGCGAAACACCGATTCGGTGATGCGGAATTTGCTGCTGTCGTGGCCCATAAACCACACCATGCCGAGGCGGCGCAGCCGGTTGAGCGAAGCGCGCATTTTTTCCTGCAGCTTCTGGCGGTCAAGGTCGGAGCCGGTCGAACGGTTATTGACCAGCTTCAGCAGCTTGGCTTCGTCCGCCAGGGTCAGCAGCTCGTCGTAAAGCTCCTGCTGGGTGAAGATGCCTTCATTCGCCAGGCGCTCCGGACTGAGGTAGAGATAACAAAGAATTTTGCCCACCATCATATCCAGCTCGGAGAGCACCGAGCGCGGGATCAGCGTGGTCGAGCGCGGGCGTAGATAGAAAAACCCCTCCGGCGCGCGAATCAGCTCGACGTTGTAGCGAGCATAAAACTCTTCCAGGTAATCCTGAAAATCCATTAAAAATGCGTGATTATCCAGCTCGTCAAGGCCGATATGACGGCCCGCGCGCAGGGCGCTATCCAGCGCCGGAAATAACGGATTAGCCAACGCTTGCGCCAGTTTAACCGGCATCACTTGTTCAATATTTGTCGATGACATGCGCCTGTACCTTGGCTCCGTAATCATTAATCGGCTGCCATTTTGCCGGCAGTCCGGTGAAATCTGCTTGCGCTACGCCCAAACGTACCGCCTGGTCGACAACAATGCGCGCGACATCAAAGTGGCGAGCGCGCGGATACTGCGAAAGATATTCGCGTACCACCAGACCAAGATCCAGCGGCAGTCCCTTCTCTCTATAGACCGCCAGCTGACCTTCAATCAGCGCTGCCAGCTGTTCGCGAATTTCGTTAAACTCTTCGTACTCCAGATCCGCCGGAAGTTCTCCGGTAACCTCTTCATCATGCAGCGCCATCTCTTCATCGCGCATATCAAGCAGACGATCGGCATTCGCATGGGTGAGCGCCCAGGGAGCGTCGAAGTAAGTCTGGACCGACTGGCGTAAACGCTGCGCGAAGACGCGGTTTTTATCCATATCGATAGCGGTACGGATAAATTTATGCACGTGGCGATCGTAACCGATCCACAGGTCTATCGCCTGCTGACCCCAGCTGACGATGCGGTCCAGCTTGCTTTGCAGGTCGAACACCAGACGATCGATAAAATTCAGATCGTCGCGCGCCATGGTCGAGTCCTGGATACGCAGCAGGTTTGCCTGCAGCTTATCGCCCGCCGCATCCAGAGTATCCTGCAGCTCGCGCAGGGTGCCGGACGTTTCCGACAGCAGCAGCTCGCAGCTGGAAATCGCCGCCCGCCAGTCTTTATTCAGCAGCTGGGCAATATCATCTTTCACCAGCTGCTGCTGCTCATCCATGATCCGCTGGGTCAGATCGATACTGTCGAAAATTTCCGCAACCGAGTACTTCAGGGGAGCGAAAACGTTACGATGCCAGTGGAACTCATCGCCGCCCTCTTCTGCCGAGTCGGCGGCGCGCTTGAGTTCGCCGGCAACGATGGAGAGCTGCATCGACAGGCGCAGGGTGGAGAACTCGCGCTGACGAATATAGTAATCGGTGATCCCGATGCCCAGCGGCGTCAGGCGATAAATAGCGTTACCCTCGGTGATTTCGCTGGTAAAGCGGTTCAGCAGACGCTGGCGCACCATATCGTTAATGGCATTATTGGCGCGCTGGCTGATGGTTTCGCTGGTCTGCTCAAACGCATCACTGACGTGGCGGAACGCGTCCACCAGTTCTCCCTCGGTCATTTCCCCTTCCATCCGCTCGCCGTTCAGCGTGGCAATCGCCAGCAGAAAAGAGAGTCTGTCGACCGGCAGCGAAATAGAAAAATCATTTTTCCTGGCCCAGGCAACCAGTTCGGGGACTGTCTGGGAAAATTCACTCATAGTTTATCCTTGCATCTGCGGCTTAAGCGCGGTGACGTGAATATAACGGCCTAAGCTAATATACGGCTCCTGGCGACAGTAGCGCGTTTCCAGCTCCAGCAGCGCCGCAAATTTGTCGTGCTGTTGGTGTTTTTCACGCAGATAATCATGAAACACCCGCACGCCGGTCTTGCCGGTAATCTGCCAGCCAATCTCTTCCAGCCAGCCGTAAACCTGCTGCGGATCGCGCGGATAGTCCGGCGACAGCGTGCGTTTTTTCTTTTTCGGCATGCCGATTTGCACATAGTCCAGATTGCCGGCGACCATATTGTGCATCAACAGGCCGTTAGCATTGTAGAACATCAGCGATAACGCGCCGCCGGGGCGCAGCATCGACCACAGCGTACGCAACATCGCCTGTGGTTCGGCTACCCATTCCAGCACCGCATGAAACAGTATCAGATCGACCGGACTTTCCAAATGCTGCTCAATATCCTGAGCCGCGCATTGTACAAAATGCATGTTGTCGATCACACCTTTATCGGCAGCCGCCTGCCTGGCGCGAGCCACCATTTCACCAGAGAGATCGCATAACGTGACGTGATGGCCCATTTCCGCCACTTTGATCGCCGTTTGCCCTTCGCCGCCGCCCGCATCAAGAACTCGCAATGGCCCAGGCCCCATCTGGTTCAGCAACGGTTGTAGATCCTGCCAGAGGATCGCCTGCCGCAGCTGGCCCTTGGTGGTGCCGTATATATTGCGCGAAAACTTTTCAGCAATATCATCGAAATTACGATCCTGCACGGGTGACTCCACAAGCCAACACAAAGCCGCTATTTTGTCATACCCGCGCGGAGAATGAAGCGATCTGTTGTAAGATCCGGGTATATCTTTGGTTATATGGTTAAAAAAGGAACCATTGGGCATGCTTTTTACGCTGAAAAAGGTTTTAGGCGGCATGATGCTGCCGCTTCCCCTGCTGCTGTTGCTTATAGCGGTCGGCATCGCCTTGCTGTGGTTTAGCCGTTTCCAGCGCACCGGCAAGCTCTGCGTCAGCTTCGGCTGGCTGCTGTTGCTGCTATTAAGCCTGCAACCGGTGGCCGATAGTTTGCTCAAACCGATTGAAGATAAATACCCGACGTGGCGGGGAGAAGAGCGCGTACAGTACGTCGTCGTACTGGGCGGAGGATACACCTGGAATCCAGCCTGGGCGCCCAGCTCAAATCTCATTAATAACAGCCTGCCGCGGCTGACGGAGGGCATCCGCCTGTGGCAGGAAAATCCGGGAGCCAAAATGATCTTTACCGGCGGAAGAGCGAAGACCAACCCGGTAAGTTCTGCGGAAACCAGTGCCCGGGTAGCCGAGACCCTGGGCGTACCGCGCAGCGAAATTATCGTTCTCGATAAACCCAAAGATACCGAAGAGGAAGCCGCCGCGGTGAAAGAGGCGATTGGCGATGCGCCTTTCCTGCTGGTCACTTCCGCTTCACATCTGCCGCGGGCGATGATTTTCTTTCGCCGCGCCGGGCTGAGGCCCTTGCCTGCCCCGGCCAACCAGCTGGCAATTGAGTCACCGCTCAACCCATGGGAGCGGGCAATCCCCTCGCCGGTCTGGCTAATGCATAGCGATCGGGTTGGCTACGAAACGTTAGGTCGCATCTGGCAGCGACTGAAAGGATCTTCAGGCGAGCCAGGGCAGGATTGATTTAGCCGCCAGATCAAACCGGACGCGGTCAAAGCGTCCGGTATTGACCAGATTATCCACTTCATCCCACAGCAGATACAGCCAGCGCCGCCAGAGAAACGCTTCCGCTACCGGCGCCCGGCGGAGATAGTGCCACAGCAGCTGCTCTTCCTGGCCGCTCTCAACCAGACGGAATAGCTCATATTCACGCGGCGCCCAGAGCATCATGCCCGGACCTACCATCGCCAGCAGCTGATCGCTGCGCGGATCTTTAAGCATGCTGCGCAGCGTGAAGCTGCCGTGGACCAGCACGCAGTTATCATTGAAATCTTTAAACAAATCCATAAGGCATTCGCGAGTGCGGAACAGAATGCGTTTGTCCTGCATCGTCAGGCCGGTATCCTGATAAAGGTTCAGCGTGCTCCATAGCACCTCTACACGCTGGCGGTACCAGTATGGCCAGAGATTTTCCTGAGTGCTGTCGACCATCCCGACGCAGCCGCCGCTATCCTGACGGTGCCAGGCCAGCAGCGCTTCAACAATCTGCTCCTGTAGCTGTTCCCAACGCTCCGGCGTACGGGCGGGGGCTTCTACCGAAACGCCGCGCAGTCGTTCGATCAGCAGTACATCTGGGCCCGGATGCTCTTCGTGCGTCATTACGCCGTAGACCACCGGCATACGGACAGTACCGCTTCGCGCGAGGGTTGATATCTTCCACGCCAGCTGACGCGCCACGCCCGGCGTCGTAAAGCTGCGCGCCAGCAGCGGCATTGGGTTTCCCTGCGCATCATATAGCGACCACAGCGCCGACGAGGGTTTCTCGCTGACGCACTCCACGCGGCTTAGTTTTTCACCCAGCAGGTGGCTCAGCTCGGTACGCAACTGTTCCATTTCTGATTACCCCTATGAACACTACTGGTTTCATAATGAGCGCCTGTGCCGGGGTTGTCATCGGGTAAGATCAAAATTGACGTAAAAAAGTATGGAAAAACGGCCTGAAGATATCCCCTCCTGGCGGAGGGGATGGAGGGAGATTAACGTAGCTCCGCGCGGACGCGTTCCAGATCTTCCGGCGTATCGACGCCTGTACCGGGAACCACTTCCGCCACCGCGACATGGATTTTCTCGCCGTACCACAGCACGCGTAGCTGCTCGAGCATCTCGATCTGTTCAAGCGGGCTTGGCGCCCAGCTAACATAGCGACGAATAAAACCGGCGCGATAGCCATAGATCCCGATATGACGCAGCAGCGAATCGCCGATAGCCTCGCGGGATTTAGCGAAACGATCGCGATCCCACGGGATGGTGGCGCGAGAAAAATAGAGGGCATAGCCAGCTGCGTCCATGACAACCTTGACCGCATTCGGATTAAACGCCTCTTCCGCATCGTGGATTGGCACCGCTAAGGTTGCCATACCGCTCGTGCTGGCAGCCAGATTCTCGGCTACCTGGCGCACGATGGCGGGCGGGATCATCGGCTCATCGCCCTGGATATTCACAATGATGGTGTCATCGCTGAAAGCGCATTTTTCAACCACCTCGGCCAGGCGCTCGGTGCCAGACTGATGATCTTCACGCGTCATGCAGACTTCACCGCCGGCGGCTTCAACCGCTCGGGCTACGTCTGCATGATCGGTGGCAACGATAATACGCTCGGCCCCGGATTCACGGGCTCGCTCAAGGACGTGGACAATCATCGGCTTGCCGTTGATATCCTGGAGCGGTTTGCCTGGCAGACGAGTAGAAGCGAAGCGCGCGGGGATGATAACCACGAAACTCATGACTGGCTCTCTTCTACAGCAAGCGCGCGGGCTTCGGTTTCCAGCAGTACGGGGATACCTTCACGCAGCGGAAAAGCCAGGCTATCGAGTTTGCAGATCAGTTCTTGCTTATCCTGGCTGTAATAGAGCTTACCGTTACAAACCGGACAGGCGATAATTTCAAGTAAACGGTGATCCATGATTCCTCCAGATGGACCGAATAGATTCTTCAGCAGCATATCATACGCTGGCTCAGGCGGCGTCAATTTCCCAACCCTGTTGCCGCCCGGCAAAAAGTTCCGCCGGCAGCTTCCCGCAGCTCACCCGTGTTGCCCCCTGCCAGAGGGCAAAATCATCAATGGCGCGTTTTAGCCCGCTCTCGAGTCCCGAGGTCACCTTGACCCCCTCCTCCAGCCACAGAGCGATAATTTCCAGAACGCCGGTTTTACGATGCATTTTGCTATCCATTCTGCCCACCAGCTTCCCCTGATGCAGCAGCGGTAATACGAAATAGCCATACTGACGTTTCGGTGCGGGCGTATAGCACTCCAGGCGATAGGTGAAGTTAAATAGCTGCTCAGCCCGCTTGCGATCCCACACCACCGGATCGAAAGGCGAGAGCACCGCGCTGTGGCTGGCGGCGAGCCTGCCGCCGGGTGAAGACTCCAGCAGCTTCAGCGCATCACGGTGAAGCCACATTTCCCCCAGGGTTTCCACGTTTACCGGTTTCACCAGCCCCTCATCCTGCCAGCTCGCCAGCAGCGGGGGTAGCGAGGGTCGACGTAGACGATAATAATCCGCCAGCCACTGCGCGCGGAAGATCCCGAGGCTGCGTGCGCTATTGCGTAACATAATGGCTTCGGCCTGCTCCTGAGAGAGGCCATCCCGCTCATCCTCCCAGTCCGGCATGACCCGCTGCGTGAGATCGTAAACGCGCTGAAAGTTGCGCCGCTCGATAACCATCAGCTCTCCAGCGGTAAATAAACCTTCAAGATGGCGCTTATGCGGTTTCCACTCCCACCATCCGCTGGCGCCCTTACGCGGATGTTCAAAGTCTGCCGAGCGAACCGGGCCATTTTCGGCAATATGGGCCAGCAGTTCCTGAATGGCCGGAGCGTGCTCGGTCATCCATGCGGTATGGTATTTCCAGCCCATTTTATCCGGCGTCAGCATACGGTGACGCACCAGTGAAAAGTCGCTGCGCGGTAAGAAACAGGCCTCATGTGCCCAGTATTCCATCAGTTCACCGGCGCGAAGCGCCTCATCCAGCCAGCGCTGCGGATAGTGGCCAAGGCGGCTGAAAAGCACCAGATAAGGGCTGCGGGCAACAACGTTGATGGTATCGATTTGCAGCAGGGACATCTGCTTAATGGTTTGCAGAACATCCTCGGGTTTGGCGCGACGGCGGGGCTTTTTCAGCAGCCCCTGCGCGGCCAGGTGAAGATGGCGAGCTTCTTTAAGCGAGAGGGACAATACCGGCATGCAGCTTCTCCGTAAAAGGTTCCGGCGCAGGCGGTGATAAGCGAAATTAGCGCTGCGCCAGCGTCACTAAATCCGTGAGCAGCCGCTGTGCGCGCTGGTCAGTCATTATCGCGTCGACCGGTAGATACCACCAGTTTGCCTGCGCAAAGTCGCGGCACTTCACCGCATCTTTTTCGGTCATCAGCAGAGTTTGCTGCGGCGCCGCCAGCGCGGCGACATCGCTCTGCGACAGAGCCTGATGATCGGCCAGGGAGATGGTTTTCACCGGACGTACGCCGCAGCTCTCGAGGGTGGCGAAGAAACGCGGCGGATGGCCGATTCCTGCCATCGCCACCACGTTGTCCAACGCCGCCGCATCCCGGCGTTCACCGGTCAGCAGATTCACCGCCAGCCCGGGACGAAGCTGCATAGGTATCTCTCCCGGGCGGGCGAGACCGCCGTTAACGATAACCGCATCCACGCTGCGCAAACGCGAAGCGCGCTCGCGCATAGGACCCGCAGGCAACCACCAGCCGTTACCAAAACGACGTACGCCGTCAATCACCACAATCTCTTTGTCACGCGCCAGCTTATAGTGCTGCAGACCATCATCCGTGACGATAAGCTGAAGATCGTTGGCGGCGAGCAGCGCCTTAACCGCATCGCTGCGTACCGGCGAGACGGCAACCGGCGCGCCGGTACGCTGATAAATCAGCACCGGCTCATCGCCCGCTTCCCCGGTATGCGTATCCACATTAAGCAGCAGCGGATAGTTCGCGGCTTTTCCGCCGTAGCCGCGTGACACCACGCCGACGCGAATACCGCGCTGCTGAAGCTGTTCCACCAGCCAGACAACAACCGGCGTTTTGCCATTGCCGCCGGCGGTCAAATTGCCAACCACCACTACCGGCACCGACGCTCGCCACACTTTCCGCCATCCCAGTTTATAGCTTAGTCGTATTAATCCGCTCACCAGGCCATAGAGCCAGGAGAGCGGAAGCAGTAGCCGCCATAAAGGCGATTCGCCGGACCAGATGCGCGCAATCATGCGCCGAACTGCATCTTATGCAGTTGAGCGTAAACGCCCTTATGTTCAAGCAGATCGGCATGGCTGCCGCGTTCAACGATCTGGCCATCTTCCACTACCACAATTTCGTCAGCCTGCTCAATCGTCGAGAGACGGTGAGCAATAACCAGCGAGGTGCGGTTTTTCTGCAGTTCGTCCAGCGCCGCCTGAATGGCGCGCTCTGATTCGGTATCCAGCGCCGAAGTTGCTTCATCAAGGATCAGAATCGGGCTGTTGCGCAGCAGGGCGCGAGCGATAGCGATGCGCTGGCGCTGGCCGCCGGAAAGCATAACGCCGTTTTCACCGATAATCGTATCCAGGCCATTGTCCATTTTATTGATAAAGTCCATGGCATAAGCCATGCGGGCCGCTTCTTCAATCTGCTCGCGGCTGTACTCTTCGGTTCGGGCATAGGCGATATTATTCGCCACGGTGTCGTTAAAGAGATGGACGTTTTGCGACACCAGCGCAACCTGATCGCGCAGAGAACTCAGCGTGTATTCACGCAGGTCGTGGCCGTCCAGCAAGATCTGCCCCTCATCAACATCATAAAAACGCGTAATCAGGCTGGCGATGGTCGATTTACCCGACCCCGAGCGCCCTACCAGCGCCACGGTTTTCCCTTCCGGAATATTGAGGTCAATATTGCGCAGCGCAGCGACTTCACGCCCCGGATATCTGAAGGTAACGTTTTTAAATTCGAGGTTGCCCTTCGCACGTTCGATAACCCGCGTGCCTTCATCTTTCTCCTGCTCGGAGTCAAGAATAGCGAAAAGCGTCTGACAAGCGGCCATCCCGCGCTGGAACTGCGCGTTGACGTTAGTCAGCGATTTTAGCGGACGCATCAGCGCGATCATTGAGGAGAAGACAACGGTAATTGTACCAGCCGTTAACGTCTCCATTACGCTCGGGAAGCTTGCCGCATAAAGTACGAAAGCCAGAGCCAGGGAGGCGATTAGCTGGATAATAGGGTCAGAAATTGAGGACGCGGAGACCATTTTCATCCCCTGCAGACGCATCTTGTTGCTGACTTTATCAAAGCGCTTGGTTTCGACGGTCTGACCGCCAAACATCAGCACTTCTTTATGCCCTTTCAGCATCTGCTCTGCACTGGTCGTCACCTGGCCCATGGTGTTCTGCATATTCTTGCTGATATTACGAAAACGCTTCGAGACCACGCGAATAGCAATAGACACGATCGGCGCCAGAACGATCAGAATCAATGACAGCTGCCAGCTGTAATAAAACATCATCGCAAACAGGCCAATAATCGACGCGCCTTCACGCACGACGGTAATCAACGCGCTGGAGGAGGAAGAGGCCACCTGCTCCGAATCATAGGTAATACGTGATAGCAGCGTCCCGGTGGACTGCTTGTCAAAGAATGCAACCGGCATTCCCATCATGTGGCTGAATAAACGACGGCGCATCGTCATCACGACTTTGCCGGACACCCAAGAGATGCAGTAGCTCGAAACGTAGCTGGTGATGCCGCGCAGAACCATCAATCCGATCACCACCAGCGGCATCCATATCAGCACCGAGCGATCCGTTTTACCAAAACCATCATCCAGTAACGGTTTAAGAAGCGATAGCATGAAGGTATCACTAGCCGCGTTAAGCACTAACGCTACCGCTGCAACGATTAGCCCGGGTTTAAACGGCGCTATAATCGGCCAGAGTCGGCGGAAGGTCTGCCACGTGGAAAGATCTTTATCGTTCTGCATTCAATAAACCAGCTTGTGTTGAAATAGCCGCATATTCTACCCGTTCTGAACGTTCCCGCCAAACCACTGATGATACCATCGCGGTAAAACTTGATCCCGTAAGCTATGGATTTGCCAGCCATCCGCGGAAAAAATAACCGTAATTTGCCCCTGATGCGGCGTGTCGAACCACTGATAATTCTGGTTTCGATAGCGCTGTTTCACCTTGGTTGACGGCATACGCCATGCGTTATAGCGGGAAGCAGAAGCTAGCGCAGCCTCCCCGCCAACGCTGCGCAACAGGGCGGTCCCGGACGACGTATTACTGCCGTGATGGGGAACCTGGATAAGTGTAGACGCAAGATGTTGCCAGTAGTGGCTAATCATCGTTTGCTCCGCGGGCGTTTCGATATCCCCGGTGAGCAGGATACTGTGCTTGCCGTCATCAACACGCACCACGCATGAGCGATTATTCCCCTGCTTTGTCGCGCCGGGCAGCGGCCAGAACGCACGAAAGGTTAAACCTCGCCACTGCCAGATCTCTCCGCGCTGGCATGCTAAATGGCCCGCCCAGCCTAAAGGGCTTCGTATCCATATTTGAGGCCATGCTTTTAACACCGAGTTGAGTCCCCCGCGGTGATCGAGATGCTCATGGCTGAGTACGACGCCTTCCAGATGCAAGTGATGCCAGCGTAGCCAGGGGATGATAATCTGCTCACCGCTGTCACCCTCAGGCCAGGCGAGTCCGGTATCGTAGAGAAGGGCCGCGCCCTGGCGTTCAATCACCATAGCCAGCCCCTGCCCGACATCCAGCATGGTGACTCGCCATTCGTTGGCAGCCGTACTCCGCCAGAATGGCCAGCTTAATAGCCCGAGACATGCTAAACAAAACGCCGGCAACGTGCGCCACGCATGAAAACGCCAGAGAATTAACGCCGGCCACGGCAGCAGGCTTATCCCAAGCCAGCGAGCATCCAGCTCGAGCCAGCCGGGCGGCAGCTGCCGCAGGAACCCGAATAGCGCCGCCAGGATACGGTCTGCTGATTGCCATATCACCATCTCAATGGTGAGCGGAGCACAGAGGTGTAAAAACATGGCGGTCAGAATCAGCGGAACAACGATAAAAGTCACCAGAGGCACGGCAATCAAATTCGCCAGCACCGACGTTAAGCTGATGCCGTGGAAGAGAGCAATCTGTAAAGGTGCAAGTAAAAACATCAAGCCGATCTGCAGATGACATAACGCGAGGCTTTGGCGCAGCAACCAGCACCTTTTACCGCCAGGCATCGGGGCCAGCTGATACCAGAAGATAAGCGCCGCAACGGCAAACGCCGATAGCCAGAGGCTTTCTGACAACGCTGCCAGCGGATCGGCAAACAGTATTGCACCAATGCAGCAGAGCCATAGTTGCCATGGCGACCAGCGTTTTCCGGATAGCCGCAGCGCGCAGCCAACGATCAGGGCAACACAGGTGCGCAGCGCGGGCGGCTGCATTCCGGTTAGCCAGGCGTAAAAAATAGCGCTCGCCAGGCCAGTAAGCAGCGGCGCCCGCCAGCCCAGCCAGCGGCACGGAAGAAAGAACTGCAAACCCCTTAGCAGCAACCAGCCCAGAGTGGCTCCTAACGCGATATGTAACCCTGAGATCGCCATCAGGTGCGATGTACCGGTTTCCTGCATCAGGATCTTTATCTCGCGAGGGATCGCCAGACGCTCCCCCATGCCTAACCCCAGCATCACCGATTGCCAGGGCAGTTCCGCCAGGGTTTGATTGAGCGAGGCCAGATAACGCGCTCGTACACTACAGTTTCGCTCGCGAACTTCAGCGCTGATAAAGCGTCCGGTTAACGGACGATGCTGTGATAGCGCATAGCGCTGGCTGTCAAACCCGCCTTCGTTGAGCTGACCATGTACCGGACGCGCGCGTAGCGTCATGGCCCAAACCTGCCCTGCACAGGGCGGCTCAGGCAAATAATTACCGTAGAGGCTTACCCCTGGCGCGGGAAATAGCCGTCGCCCATCCAGACGGACAATTCTGCCCTGATGAGTTGTCTGCCCATCTGTTGCGGTCAGCACAACCTCAACCTGACGATTCCCGTTTGTTAACGTCTGTGTCGGCCATAGGGCCTGGCGAGCGCTGAGTACTCCCCAGACAAAAAACAGCGTTATCAATGCCGCGTATTGCGCAGCTCTACGGCGACATTGCGCAATAAGCAGCGCCAGCAGCATCAGTCCCCAGGTAACCGAACGCCCGGGCAAATCGGGCAACCAGAGCAGCGGCAGAATGCCGATAATCACACAGCCAGCAAGTTGTGGTAAACGCATTAGCACCTCCCTGTCAGAGGGAGTGTTGCGCTAAATGGAGAAAGTGTCTTTGAGGACAGAAAAGAAGTGGATTGCGCAATCCAGAGAACTTTCTCTGTTAACGCAAAAGAACTGACGTTTTGCGAGGCAACTTCCAGTACAGCTTTAAAGGCATAAAAAAAGCACCCAAAGGTGCTTTTTTAACGTTTAAGTATGTTGTCGCCGCTCAGCGAAACTTACTCTTCGTAAATATTGGCGCGGTCGCGTAATTCTTTGCCCGGCTTAAAGTGGGGAACGTACTTACCTTCCAGTTCAACTTTATCGCCAGTTTTTGGGTTACGCCCGGTGCGGGGTGCTCGATAATGCAGAGAGAAGCTGCCGAAACCGCGGATTTCAATGCGCTCGCCTTGAGCAAGCGTTGAGGCCATATGCTCCAGCATTTCTTTAACAGCATCTTCCACTGCTTTCGCAGGAATGTGAGATTGCTGGCTGGCAAGTCTTTCTATCAATTCTGACTTGGTCATTATTCCTCCGGTTTCCTTCAAGGCAAAATTAGCTAACAGCTTAAACAAGGGCGGCCGTAGCCGCCCTTTGTGCTTGATTACAGGACGAATCCTGCAATCTGTCAAGTAAACTCGTCATAATTCAGGTTGTTGTAACCCGAAAGACTAAGATTACTCGCCTTTAGCTGCTTTGAAAGCTTCAGCCATTGCGTTGTTGGAGAAGTTTGCATCTTCCTGTTTGTTAACAGTTGCGATGGCATCTTTCTCATCAGCTTCGTCTTTCGCACGAACAGACAGGCTGATTGCACGGTTCTTACGATCAACGCCGGTGAATTTAGCTTCAACGTCGTCGCCTACGCTCAGAACCAGAGTTGCATCTTCAACGCGGTCGCGGGAAGCTTCAGAAGCGCGCAGGTAACCTTCAACGCCGTCAGCCAGTTCTACGGTTGCGCCTTTAGCATCAACTGCAGTGACTTTACCGTTTACGATTGCGCCTTTCTTGTTCAGTGCAACCCAGTTGTTGAACGGATCTTCTGCGAGCTGTTTAACGCCCAGAGAGATACGCTCGCGCTCTGCGTCAACCTGCAGAACAACTGCTGCGATTTCGTCGCCTTTTTTGTATTCACGAACTGCTTCTTCGCCTGCAACGTTCCAGGAGATGTCAGACAGGTGAACCAGGCCGTCGATGCCGCCGTCCAGGCCGATGAAGATACCGAAGTCAGTGATAGACTTGATTTTACCTTCAACACGGTCGCCCTTGTTGTGGGTTTCCGCGAACTGCTGCCATGGGTTGTTTTTGCATTGCTTCAGACCCAGGGAGATACGACGACGTTCTTCGTCGATATCCAGAACCATAACTTCCACTACATCGCCAACGTTAACAACTTTGGACGGGTGGATGTTTTTGTTGGTCCAATCCATTTCGGAAACGTGAACCAAGCCTTCAACGCCTTCTTCGATTTCAACGAAGCAGCCGTAGTCGGTCAGGTTGGTCACGCGACCAGTCAGTTTGGTACCTTCCGGATAACGCTTAGCGATAGCTACCCATGGATCTTCGCCCAGCTGTTTCAGGCCCAGAGATACACGAGTACGCTCGCGGTCGAACTTCAGCACTTTAACAGTGATTTCGTCGCCAACGTTTACGATTTCGCTCGGATGCTTAACGCGTTTCCATGCCATGTCGGTGATGTGCAGCAGGCCGTCAACGCCACCCAGATCAACGAATGCACCGTAGTCAGTGAGGTTCTTAACGATACCTTTAACTTCCATGCCTTCCTGCAGGTTTTCCAGCAGCTGATCGCGCTCTGCGCTGTTTTCGGATTCGATAACGGCACGACGAGAAACAACGACGTTGTTACGTTTCTGGTCCAGCTTGATGACTTTGAATTCAAGCTCTTTGCCTTCCAGGTGCAGCGTGTCGCGCACCGGACGAACGTCTACCAGGGAGCCCGGCAGGAACGCACGAATACCATTCAGCTCAACAGTGAAGCCACCTTTAACTTTGCCGTTGATAATACCGACTACAGTTTCAGCGTCTTCGTAAGCTTTTTCCAGCGTGATCCAAGCTTCGTGACGTTTAGCTTTCTCACGGGACAGCAGGGTTTCACCGAAGCCGTCTTCTACTGCATCCAGAGCAACGTCAACTTCGTCACCAACCTGGATTTCCAGCTCGCCCTGGGCGTTTTTGAACTGCTCTGCCGGAATGGCAGACTCAGATTTCAGACCGGCGTCAACCAGTACTACGTCTTTGTCGATAGCAACAACAACACCACGAACGATGGAACCCGGACGGGTTTCGATTTCTTTTAAGGATTCTTCAAACAGTTGAGCAAAAGATTCAGTCATGTTTAATCTTCAGGTTTCATATTTAACGTCCACCAGGCTCCATGCCGGATGGGGTTGTTTAACATACCCGCTAACAGTCCGTTGCTGCGGGGTACTGCTATAATTCGCAGGCTATTGTGCTTTATCGACGATAAGATTAAGCGGAAGCCAGTTTTTCGCGCGCATATTGTAGCGCTTTTTCAATCACTTGCTCAATGTTTAGTTCTGTGGAATCAAGAACTAAGGCATCGGCAGCCGGGATAAGCGGCGCCACTGTACGATTGCGATCGCGGTCGTCGCGCTCTTTTATCTCGGATAAAAGGCGATCAAAGTTAACACTAAAGCCCTTTTCCTGCAACTGAAGCATGCGGCGATGCGCACGTTCTTCCGCGGAAGCGTCAAGGAAAATTTTCACCGGCGCATCGGGGAATACCACGGTTCCCATATCGCGTCCGTCAGCGATCAAACCGGGCAGCTCACGGAAGGCTCGTTGACGGCGCAGCAATGCCTCGCGCACGCGCGGAAAAGCGGCGACTTTAGAGGCCGTATTGGCCACATCCTGAGTGCGGATTTCCGCGCTAACGTCCTCCCCCTCCAGAATGACTTCCAGGCTACCGTCAGTGGAGACAAAACGGACATCAAGATGCGCGGCCAGCGGCACCAGCGCCTCTTCGGATTCAACATCAACATGGTGATGCAGAGCAGCGAGAGCAAGAACGCGATAAATCGCCCCAGAATCCAGCAGATGCCAGCCCAGCGTTTCTGCCATTGCCTTGCATAACGTGCCTTTGCCCGCACCGCCAGGCCCATCAATGGTGATTACCGGAACTGTTGCCGTCATCTTTTTCTCCTTTAGCAAGGCGCATAAATATATAAACGCCGCGCATTATACGCATCTCTTCGACGGAAAGTGAGCATTGGTTGTAAATTACGGATAACTGGAAATCTAATGCGGAAGAATTGTGCAATTATAGCGGGCTGATAGAGCATCAGCCCGGAAGATGAGGCAGTTTTACTTTTTATCTTCAGCAATACGGTCGCGGATATGCTGCGCGCGTTCAGCTGAAGGCGGGTGTGAATCGAACAGAGATTTACTGTGGCCGGCGTCAAGGCTGGCCAGTTTGTCGAAGCTGCCCACCAGCCCCTGAGTGCTGATGTTGCGCTTTTTCAGCAGATCGTAGGAGAAATCATCAGCATCGGACTCTTGAGAGCGGGAGAAAGCGGAGTTAATCATTCCCTCTGCGATATCGCCCAGCTGAGATTTAGACAAACTTGCAGCCGCTCCGCTGGTGGCTGAAATTGCATCACGCGCGGCAATGGTCGCATAGGCGGTTTGCATCGCTTTGCGCGAATGTCCCAGCGCTACGTGGCCCAGCTCATGGCCCAGAACCGCTTCAACTTCATTATCGGTCATCATGTCCATCAGGCCGCTATAGACGCGGACGCAGCCGTTGGCCATTGCCCAGGCGTTGACGTCTGATGTCATGTAAACCTTATAGTTTACCGGGGTGCCGTTGATATTATTTCCTAACGCTTTGGCAATTTTATTCAGACGCTTGGTGTACTTACTTGAAGCGCCGGCCTTTTTATTTTCGCTATCCATTTGCTTACAGGCATCGTCGGAAAGCGCTTTAACTTCAGAGTCAGAAAGCGTTGCCGCTTTGTAGGCCGTCATCCCTGAACTTACGAGGGCGTTGGTGTCCACCCCCTGCATATTTTTACAACCTGCCAACAACGTGGCGGAAACCGCTAAAGCCAGCATTACTTTTGTATTTCTCATATCAATCATCCATTGATTAGCATATTAAATGCTTATAAATCCTGTATTTACAAGCAACCAAGGCTAGCATTTAGTTTTCCGCCCGACAAGCAGACATAAAAAAACGCCGACCCAAGGGTCGGCGTTTTCACCTTAAATTCGCGTGATTCAGGCCAGCGTACTGATTCGCGCCAGCTGTTCGAAGTAGTCCGGGAAAGTTTTTGCCGTACACTTCGGATCAAGGATGGTGACCGGCGTATCGGAAAGCGCCACCAGCGAGAAACACATTGCCATACGATGGTCGTTATAGGTGCCGATTTCAGCGAACTGGAGCTTAGCAGGCGGAGTGATGCGGATGAAATCCTCCCCTTCTTCAACTTCAGCTCCCACTTTACGCAGCTCAGTGGCCATAGCAAACAGGCGGTCAGTCTCCTTGACGCGCCAGTTATAAATATTGCGCAGAGTCGTGGTGCCTTTGGCGAACAGGGCGGCCGTGGCGATAGTCATCGCGGCATCCGGGATATGATTCATATCCATATCGATGGAGTTCAGTTCGCCGCGCGTGCAGGCGATATAATCATCGCCCCAGGTAATAGTTGCGCCCATTTTTTCCAGCACATCGGCAAACCGAATGTCGCCCTGCACGCTATTGCGGCCAATACCGGTGACTTTTACCGTCCCGCCTTTAATTGCTCCGGCGGCGAGGAAGTAGGATGCCGAGGAGGCGTCGCCTTCAACCAGATAATCGCCCGGCGAGCGGTAGTGTTGATTGCCGCGCACGATAAAACGCTGATAAGACTGATTTTCAACCTCAACGCCAAAGGTTTTCATCAGGTGCAGCGTAATATCAATATAAGGTTTGGATACCAGATCGCCTTTAATCGCAATGACGGTATCCTGAGGCGCCAGCGGGGCGGTCATCAGGAGCGCGGTCAGAAACTGGCTGGAAACGCTGCCGTCCACTTCAACCTGTCCACCGCTGAAACCACCGCGCAGGCGCAGCGGCGGGTAATTCTCCTGCTCCAGATAATCAATCTGCGCCCCGCCCTGACGCAGCGCGTCAACCAGGTGACCAATCGGCCGCTCTTTCATTCGCGGCTCGCCGGTCAGCACAATATCGTTACTCCCCAGACATAACGCCGCCGCCAGCGGACGCATAGCCGTTCCGGCATTACCGAGGAACAGTTCTAATGCTTCAGCCGCGTGCAGTGGGCCGGCGTTACCGGTGACTTCGCAGCGGGTACGGTCGGAAGACAGGGTGTAATGAACTCCCAGCGCGCTCAGGGCATTCAGCATGTGGCGTACATCGTCGCTATCCAGCAGATTGGTCAGCACCGTCGTGCCGCGGGCCAATGCCGCCAGTAGCAAAGCACGGTTAGAAACACTCTTGGACCCGGGCAGGTTAATTGTGCCATCTACGCGTGCGATGGGTTGTAACGTCAGGGATTCCATTAAACTCAACTCTCAAACAAACAGAATAATAACCCCGCAGACGAGCTGCGGGGATGAAAAATACGACAGCGATTAGCCGCGACGGCGTTCGAAGTCCTGCATAAAGTCGGTCAGCGCCTTCACGCCCGCCAGCGGCATGGCGTTATAAATGGAAGCGCGCATGCCGCCCACTACGCGGTGGCCCTTCAGCGCATGCAGACCAGCGGCAAACGACTCTTCGAGGAACAGTTTATCAAGCGCGCTATCGGCCAGCTGGAACGGCACGTTCATGCGCGAACGGTTCGCCGCAGCGACATCGTTGCGATAGAAACCACTGTTATCGATGGTGCTATACAACAGGTCGGCTTTCTGCTGGTTGATTTTATCCATAGCGGCAACGCCGCCCTGCTCTTTCAGCCACTTAAACACCAGGCCGGAGAGGTACCAGGCAAACGTCGGCGGCGTGTTAAACATAGAGTCATTGGCCGACAGGATGGAGTAATCAAGAATCGACGGGCAGGCTATGCTGGCTTTACCCAGCAGATCTTCGCGCACAATAATCAGCGTCAGACCTGCAGGACCGATGTTTTTCTGCGCGCCTGCGTAGATTACGCCATAACGGCTTACGTCAATTTCACGAGACAAAATAGTCGAGGAGAAATCCGCCGTCACGATGACATCGTCGCCAAAATCAGGCGTTTCTTCAATGGCAATACCATCGATAGTTTCGTTCGGGCAGTAGTGCAGATAGGCCGCGCCCGGAGTCAGCTGCCATTCGCTCATCGGTTTAACCGCGCGCTGGCCGTCAACGGTGATTTTGGCGTCAATCACATTCGGTTTGCAGTATTTATGCGCTTCTTTAACCGCGCTGGCTGCCCAGTAGCCGGCATCAACGTAGTCGGCAACGGTTTTATCACCCAGCAGGTTCAGCGGGATACCAGCAAACTGTCCGCGACCGCCGCCGTGACAAAATAAGACTTTGTAATTGGAAGGAATATTGAGCAGGGAGCGAAAATCCTGTTCCGCCTCTTCAGCCACCTTGATGAACTCTTTACCACGGTGGCTGATTTCCATCACCGACGTCCCCAAACCGTTCCAGTCGCAAAGCTCCTTTTGCGCCAGTTTGAGTACATCCGCCGGCAGCATTGCCGGGCCTGAACTGAAGTTATAGACCTGAGCCATTTCCCCTCACCACTTGCTATGTTATTTACCCGCGAACCGTCGCGGGCATAAGTTATTCCTGTGGCTATCGGTTTTATCATTCAGTGACACGCACCGCAATGGCTAAAACTGAGCCTGGGGGAAATGCGGACTCGGTCACACAAAAGAATCTGCCAGCTTGACGTCATAAAACCGACATAATTGCTGTCAGGTGACTCTTTTTGCCCGACTGACCTTCGACCATTCTGCATTTGCGCAGCGAGGGCATAATTGTTTATCCCCAGCTCGTAGCGTAAGGATTGCGCTACAGCGAACGCAGGCGTACTCATCATCGTGAGGTATGGTGATAAAACGATCGGTAAAACGGGAAGGCAAAATGGAAAGCCCGGCTTTAACATCTTCATCCTCATAGTAATAAAGGCTGATCTGGCCGTTGGTTTCCAGAATGGCCAGCCGTACCTGACCCAGTTGCTCAACCCCGCTGATTCTCAGTTCCATAAAAAACTCGAATTCGGTCATATTTTCCGCCTGCAGTTTCTCCCAGGCCAGTTCGCCGTTCTCCACAACAATAATCGGCTTACCTTCCAGCAAGTCCTCCAGTTTTTCGCTATGCCCCATCAGCCACATAATCAATCGATACAGCAGAGCCAGGGTAATAAATACCGCCAGTACCGGCAGCATGGGAACATCATCATAAAACGCGACGTCCCCTGCCGCCGAACCGAGGGTCAAAATGATGAGGACTTCGAAAAGAGACATCTGGCGAACGCCACGCCGCCCGGTTATCTTGAGAAAAATAAATACCAGGACGAAGGTATAGAGGCTACGCAGTGCCACCTCGGCCAGAAACTCCACGGGCACTTTATCCAGTGCCATACGATGCCAGTCAAATGTCTTCATGGTTAACGCCTGAACAGTTATTGAGTGACATAAGCATAGCCAGACGATGGAGATAGCACCTGTCATATAAAACCCGTATCATTGCGCGCTTTACGTACGATAAAAGTGACTGCCATGACTCAAACGTTTATTCCCGGCAAAGATGCCGCCCTGGAAGATTCCATCGCTCGCTTCCAGCAGAAGTTGCACGACCTCGGATTTGATATTGAAGAGGCCTCATGGCTCAACCCGGTACCGCACGTCTGGTCAGTGCATATCCGCGATAAAGAGTGCGCTCTGTGCTTCACCAACGGCAAAGGCGCCACCAAAAAAGCCGCGCTGGCCTCGGCCCTTGGAGAGTACTTTGAGCGTCTCTCGACTAACTATTTTTTTGCCGACTTCTGGCTGGGCGAGACCATCGCCAACGCGCCTTTCGTTCACTATCCGAATGAAAAATGGTTCCCTTTAACCGACGATGACGAAGTACCGGAAGGCCTGCTGGATGCCCGCCTGCGCGCGTTCTACGATCCTGACGATCAGTTAACCGCCAGCATGCTGGTCGATCTGCAGTCAGGTAATGACGATCGCGGCGTCTGCGGTTTGCCGTTCACCCGTCAGTCAGATGGCGAAACGGTCTATATTCCGATGAATATCATCGGCAACCTGTACGTTTCTAACGGAATGTCCGCGGGCAACACCCGCAACGAAGCCCGCGTTCAGGGCCTCTCGGAAGTGTTCGAACGCCATATTAAAAACCGCATTATCGCTGAAAGTATCAGCCTCCCGGAGATCCCGGCGGAGGTGATGGCGCGCTATCCGGGCGTGGTTGAATCCATCAACAAGCTGGAGGCCGAAGGTTTCCCGATTTTCGCTTATGACGGTTCGCTCGGCGGCAAATATCCGGTTATCTGCGTTGTGCTGTTTAACCCCGCAAACGGCACCTGTTTCGCCTCGTTTGGCGCACATCCTGATTTCGGCGTGGCGCTGGAACGTACCGTTACCGAACTGCTGCAGGGCCGCAGCCTGAAAGATCTCGACGTCTTCACGCCGCCAACCTTTGATGATGAAGAAGTCGCCGAACATGCGAATCTTGAAACGCACTTTATCGATTCCAGCGGCCTGATCTCCTGGGATATGTTTAAGCAGGATGCCGACTACCCGTTCGTGGACTGGAGCTTCTCCGGGACCACGGAGGAAGAGTTCGCCACCCTGATGGCTATCTTTAAGCAAGAAGATAAAGAAGTTTACATCGCCGATTACGAACACCTTAGCGTCTACGCCTGCCGGATAATTGTTCCGGGCATGTCTGATATCTATCCGGCGGAAGACCTCTGGCTGGCGAATAACAGCATGGGCGCACCTCTGCGGGAAACGATTCTTTCTCTGCCGGAAAGCGAATGGGAAAAAGAAGATTATCTGGCGCTTATCGAGCAAATGGATGATGAAGGCCTTGATGATTTCACCCGCGTGCGCGAACTGCTCGGTCTGGCAACCGGCAAAGACAACGGCTGGTATACGCTGCGCATTGGCGAGCTAAAAGCAATGCTGGCGCTGGCGGGCGGCGATCTCGAGCAGGCCTTGATCTGGACCGAGTGGACCATGGAATTTAATGCCTCAATCTTTAGCGCCGAACGCGCTAATTACTACCGCTGCCTGCAAACTCTGCTGCTGCTGAGCCAGGAAGAGGAGCGTCAGCCGCTGCAGTATCTCAACGCTTTCGTACGCATGTACGGCGCCGATGCCGTTGAAGCCGCCAGCGCCGCGCTTAGCGGAGAAGCACCGTTCTATGGGCTGCAGGCAGTAGACAGCGATCTGCTCGCTTTCCCGGCTCACCAGTCGCTACTGAAAGCCTACGAAAAGCTACAGCGCGCAAAAGCTGCATTCTGGGGTAAATAAGCTCACTTTACTGCCTGAATCACCGTATGATGAGGGGGCAAATAGGCCCCCTTTTTTTATGTTTTCCACAACCCGCAACCAGGTTGTAGCCATAAAGTTAATTAGTGGTGAGAAATAATAAAATGGTGCCGCAAATATTGTTAATATTTAATAAAAATACCCCATTTTAATTAACCGAAAAACGGGGGTAAAATGAAAATAATCAACATTATTTGTAAAATTTAAAATTTATTTTTCCGTTAAAAATCAAATAATTAGATATAAAAACATCAATTCCACACACTAAAAGGGCCTATAGTTCCGGTAGGATATGATCTACATCAAATTCCCTTCTATAATGCTTTGTTAGTATCTCACCGCCAACTTACATAAAGAGAGAGTTAGTGTGAAAGCTGACAACCCTTTTGATCTTTTACTCCCTGCTGCCATGGCGAAAGTCGCCGAAGAAGCAGGTGTCTATAAAGCGACAAAACATCCGATAAAGACGTTTTATCTGGCTATCACCGCAGGTGTCTTCATCTCTATCGCTTTTGTTTTCTATATTACCGCGACAACCGGCACGGCCGGGATGCCATTCGGGGTTGCCAAACTGATTGGAGGCATCTGCTTCTCACTGGGTTTGATTCTCTGCGTTATATGCGGTGCCGACCTGTTTACTTCAACCGTTCTTATCGTTGTGGCGAAAGCCAGCGGAAGAATAACATGGGGTCAGCTGGCTAAAAACTGGCTAAACGTCTATGTTGGTAACCTGGTTGGTTGCTTACTCTTTGTATTGCTGATGTGGCTTTCAGGCGAATATATGACTGCCAACGGTCAATGGGGACTTAACGTTCTGCAAACCGCCGACCACAAAATGCACCATACTTTTATTGAAGCTGTGTGCCTGGGTATCCTGGCAAACCTGATGGTCTGCCTTGCGGTATGGATGAGCTACTCCGGCCGTAGCCTGATGGATAAAGCCATGATTATGGTTTTACCGGTGGCAATGTTTGTTGCCAGCGGGTTTGAGCACAGTATCGCGAACATGTTTATGATCCCGCTGGGTATCGTCATTCGCGACTTTGCGAGCCCGGAATTCTGGACCGCAGTTGGTTCAACTCCGGAAAGTTTCTCTCACCTGACCGTCATGAACTTCATCACTGATAACCTGATTCCGGTAACAATCGGGAACATCATCGGCGGTGGTCTGCTGGTTGGGTTGACATACTGGGTCATTTACCTGCGTGGCGACAACCATCACTAAGGGTTGTTTCAGGCAGTAAATAAAAAATCCACTTAAGAAGGTAGGTGTTACATGTCCGAGCTTAATGAAAAGTTAGCCACAGCCTGGGAAGGTTTTGCGAAAGGTGACTGGCAGAACGAAGTCAACGTCCGCGACTTCATCCAGAAAAACTATACCCCGTACGAAGGTGACGAGTCCTTCCTGGCTGGCGCAACTGAAGCGACCACCAAGCTGTGGGACACCGTAATGGAAGGCGTTAAACAGGAAAACCGCACTCACGCGCCTGTTGATTTTGACACTTCCCTTGCGTCCACCATCACCTCTCATGACGCTGGCTACATCGAGAAAGGTCTCGAGAAAATCGTTGGTCTGCAGACTGAAGCGCCGCTGAAACGTGCGATTATCCCGTTCGGTGGTATCAAAATGGTAGAAGGCTCCTGCAAAGCGTACAATCGCGAGCTGGACCCAATGCTGAAGAAAATCTTCACTGAATACCGTAAAACCCACAACCAGGGCGTGTTTGACGTTTACACCAAAGACATCCTGAACTGCCGTAAATCTGGCGTTCTGACCGGTCTGCCGGATGCCTATGGTCGTGGTCGTATCATCGGTGACTACCGTCGCGTTGCGCTGTACGGTATCGACTTCCTGATGAAAGACAAATACGCTCAGTTCGTCTCTCTGCAAGACAAACTGGAAAGCGGTGAAGATCTGGAAGCAACCATCCGTCTGCGTGAAGAAATCTCTGAGCAGCACCGTGCGCTGGGTCAGATCAAAGAAATGGCGGCTAAATATGGCTGCGATATCTCTGGTCCTGCTACCACCGCTCAGGAAGCTATCCAGTGGACCTACTTTGGTTACCTGGCTGCCGTTAAATCTCAGAACGGCGCGGCAATGTCCTTCGGTCGTACCTCCAGCTTCCTGGACATCTTCATCGAACGTGACCTGAAAGCCGGTAAAATCACCGAGCAAGACGCTCAGGAAATGATTGACCACCTGGTCATGAAACTGCGTATGGTTCGTTTCCTGCGTACTCCAGAATATGATGAACTGTTCTCCGGTGACCCGATTTGGGCAACTGAATCCATCGGCGGTATGGGCGTTGACGGCCGTACTCTGGTAACCAAAAACAGCTTCCGTTTCCTGAACACCCTGTACACCATGGGGCCGTCTCCGGAGCCGAACATCACCATTCTGTGGTCTGAAAAACTGCCGCTGAGCTTCAAAAAATTCGCTGCAAAAGTGTCCATCGATACCTCTTCTCTGCAGTATGAGAACGATGACCTGATGCGCCCAGACTTCAACAACGATGACTACGCTATCGCTTGCTGCGTAAGCCCGATGGTTGTTGGTAAGCAAATGCAGTTCTTCGGTGCTCGCGCTAACCTCGCGAAAACCATGCTGTACGCAATCAACGGCGGCGTTGATGAAAAACTGAAAATGCAGGTTGGTCCTAAATCTGAACCGATCAAAGGCGACGTTCTGAACTTCGACGAAGTTATGGAGCGCATGGATCACTTCATGGACTGGCTGGCTAAACAGTACGTCACTGCACTGAACGTTATCCACTACATGCACGACAAGTACAGCTACGAAGCCTCTCTGATGGCGCTGCACGACCGTGACGTTATCCGCACCATGGCGTGTGGTATCGCTGGTCTGTCCGTTGCTGCTGACTCCCTGTCTGCAATCAAATATGCGAAAGTTAAACCGATTCGTGACGAAGACGGTCTGGCTGTCGACTTCGAAATCGAAGGCGAATACCCGCAGTTTGGTAACAACGACTCTCGCGTCGATGATATGGCCGTTGACCTGGTTGAACGTTTCATGAAGAAAATTCAGAAACTGCACACCTACCGTAACGCTATCCCGACTCAGTCCGTTCTGACCATCACCTCTAACGTTGTGTATGGTAAGAAAACTGGTAACACCCCAGACGGTCGTCGCGCTGGCGCTCCGTTCGGACCAGGTGCTAACCCGATGCACGGCCGTGACCAGAAAGGTGCAGTTGCCTCTCTGACCTCCGTTGCTAAACTGCCGTTTGCTTACGCGAAAGATGGTATCTCTTATACCTTCTCTATCGTTCCGAACGCACTGGGTAAAGACGACGAAGTTCGTAAAACTAACCTCGCAGGCCTGATGGATGGTTACTTCCACCACGAAGCGTCCATCGAAGGCGGTCAGCACCTGAACGTCAACGTCATGAACCGCGAAATGCTGCTCGACGCGATGGAAAACCCGGAAAAATATCCGCAGCTGACCATCCGCGTATCCGGTTATGCAGTACGTTTTAACTCCCTGACTAAAGAACAGCAGCAGGACGTTATTACTCGTACCTTCACTCAGACCATGTAATGGTATTGACTGAAATCGTACTGTAAAAAGCGTACAATAAAGGCTCCACGCAAGTGGGGCCTTTTTAGCAATACCTTCCTGTCCCAGTCTCTTTTGTCCGCTGTCTATACTTTATGGATAACAGCCAAAACAGACTTAACACAGCCGGTTTGAGCTGTGCATGCACAGGCCCCGGACGGGCCGAATCTGGAGATATCACCGCAATGTCAACAATTGGTCGCATTCACTCCTTTGAATCCTGTGGCACCGTCGATGGCCCGGGGATCCGCTTTATCACTTTCTTCCAGGGCTGCCTGATGCGCTGCCTCTATTGCCACAACCGCGATACCTGGGATACTCACGGCGGTAAAGAGATTACCGTTGAAGAGCTGATGAAAGAGGTGGTGACCTATCGCCACTTTATGAACGCTTCCGGCGGCGGCGTAACGGCATCCGGCGGCGAAGCCATTCTGCAGGCCGAATTTGTTCGCGACTGGTTCCGCGCCTGTAAGAAAGAAGGTATTCATACCTGTCTCGACACTAACGGCTTTGTGCGCCGTTACGATCCGGTTATCGATGAACTGCTTGAAGTGACCGATCTGGTGATGCTCGATCTCAAGCAAATGAATGATGAAATTCACCAGAACCTGGTTGGCGTCTCTAACCATCGGACGCTGGAGTTTGCCCGCTATCTGTCAAATAAAAACATCAAAGTCTGGATCCGCTACGTGGTGGTCCCTGGCTGGTCCGACGATGATGATTCCGCGCATCGCCTGGGTGAGTTTACCCGCGATATGGGCAACGTCGAGAAAATTGAACTGCTGCCGTATCATGAGCTGGGCAAACATAAATGGGTGGCCATGGGCGAAGAGTACAAGCTGGATGGCGTCCATCCGCCTAAAAAAGAGACCATGGAACGCGTGAAGGGAATTCTGGAACAGTACGGTCATAAAGTGATGTACTAAATTTCCCCACCCGGTAGCGCAAGCGCTACCGGGTTTTTGCCAAACTATGATAAGCATCAGGACATAAAGTATTCCGACAGCTTATTTGCCACGCTTTCAATAGAGAAAATGCGCTTCTGATGCGCTTTACGGTATTCCGCATAGCGTTCATCCTGCTCTTCCAGCGCGCTGAGGATCCGGTCGGCCACCATCATGGCGCCGGCAATTTCCGCAAATCCTGACTCCCCCTCCCCCTGTAAAGCCACCGCCGCCTGAAGATTCCAGTCAGATAAGCGGGCTAACGGCGCGAACGTCCCCCGCGTCAGCGACAATATTTTCACGCCCTGCTGCTTTGCCAGGGACAGGGACTGCATCATATCCGCCGAGGCCTGTTCAGTATGCACGACGATAATGCCGGTTTTTTGGTTATCAGCCAGCAACGGCATCGCCGCCGGATAAGAGCGATCGACAAAGCTGGCCACCTTACCCATATTGATTAAATTCATTTGCAGGAATAACGCGACCGGCACTGCCGTGCCCACGGCATAGATAGCAATGCTGTTCAGGGCGTTAAGCCAGTCAGCTGCGGCTTTCAGCTCCTGGTTATCCACGATAGCATTACTGTCGCGAATGCTCGCCAGCACCGGCGCAATCTCTTCGTTCTCGTTGATACCGTTGTCTTCCGAACGCGCGGCGCCCTGCTCCATCGCCAGCGCAGTTCTGAAATCCGAGAAACCTTTAAATCCGAATGCCCGACAAAAACGGGTGATACTCCCTTCACTGGTATCAATGGAGTCGGCCAGTTCTGAAATCGTGTGACGCATCACAAAGTCAGGATTTTCCGTAATAAAACGGCCAACTTTCTCCAGTATCGGGCTTAGCCCTGAAGCTCCATTTCTTATGCTTATCAACAAGTTATTGTCTATCTGGCTCATGTTTTGCCTTATTTGCTCAAAATGCAAACACAGTCACATCTTTCGTCCTGCCGCAAAGATAATAATTATTATCTCACACAAACAAATAAAAATAATTATTTTTACAAACAGGAGAACATCGAATGAAAGGTCTCATAGTCTGTCGTACCGGTATGGGCAGCTCCTTAATGCTCAAAATAAAAGCACAAAAAATCATCGACAAACACGGCTGGGATATCGAGCTGGAACACGACGTCCTCTCAGGCTTACGCACCTGGCGAGATATTGATTTTGTCATCACTATGCGCGATCTCACCGATGAAGTCGAAGCCGCCGGATTCAGAGCTGTCGGCATCACCGACCTGATGAACAGTGAAGAGATGGAATCTGCGCTCACCGACATCGTTCAAAGCAACTAACCTCTCCCGGAGGCAATATGGATTTCCTCAGATTTATTGTATTCGACATTCTGGGCGTAACCCCACTTTTAGTTGGCTTTATTGCATTAATCGGCCTGTTAATCCAACGCAAGCCGATTGAAAAAGTGCTTTCCGGTACTTTTAAAACCATCGTCGGCTTTCTGGTATTCGCCGGCGGCGCTGGTCTGGCGGTGACTTCCCTGGGTAACTTTCAGACCTTATTCAGCGATGGTTTTGGCCTGAAGGGCGTAATGCCGCTGGCTGAAGCGCTAACCGGACTGGCGCAAACCAAATTCGCCATGTGCGTTTCGCTGATTATGGTGATTGGTTTTGCCTGGAACCTGTTCTTTGCCCGCGTGACGCCGTTTAAATACATCTTTCTTACCGGGCAACATAACCTGTATCTCTCCGCGCTGCTTACCGTGACGCTAAAGGCGCTGGGCTACAGCGACATGACGACCATTATTGTCGGCTCGGTGCTGCTGGGGCTCGCCGCCTGCCTCTATCCGGCTATTGCGCAACCGTGGATGCGCAAAATTACCGGTAACGATGAGATCGCCATGGGGCACTACGTCACGCTGGCCTATGCCGCCTCCGGCTGGATCGGTTCTAAAGTCGGCGATCCTAAACAATCTACCGAAAAGCTGAATCTCCCCGGTTGGCTGGGGATCTTCAAAGATTACATAGTTTCAGTATCGATCTCGGTGAGTATTTTCTATTACATCGCCGCGCTCGCGGCCGGAAAAGCTGCGGTCACCGCAGCGGCCGGCGGCATGCACTGGCTGGTTTACCCGCTCTTTCAGTCGCTGACCTTTACCGCTTCTCTGTACATCATCATCACCGGCGTGCGCCTGCTGCTGTCAGAAATTGTTCCGGCCTTTCTCGGCATCTCGGAGAAGTTTATTCCTAATGCCAAACCCGCGCTCGACTGCCCGGTCGTCTTTCCCTACGCTCCAACCGCCACGGTTCTCGGATTTATCTCGTCTTTTGTCGGCGGGCTGGTGGTGATGGGTTTGCTGGCGATCCTCGGACAAACCGTCATTATCCCGGTAGCTATTCCCTACTTCTTCATCGGCGCCACCGCTGCGGTATTTGGTAATGCCTCCGGCGGCTGGAAAGGCGCGATTGCCGGAAGCTTCATCACCGGGATCCTGATCGGTATTGGCCCTGCGCTGATTTACCCGATTATGGAGTCCGTCGGTCTTTCAGGCACCAGCTTCCCGGAAACTGACTTCGTTGCCCTGGGTCTGGTCGTGTACTACATCGGTAAAATGCTGCCCTAAGAAGGAAAGAACATGAACATTGATGAACTGAAATCCCATGCGCTTGCCGCTCGCCGCGAGATAGTCACCATGATTTACGAATCCGGGATTGGCCATCCGGGCGGGGCATTGTCAATAATCGACATTCTTACCTGGCTCTATTATCAGGAAGTCGATCTGCAAGCCTCCCCGCGCTCGCGCGTGGTGATGAGTAAAGGCCACGCCGTCGCCGCGCAGTACGCCATGCTCTATCAAAAAGGAAAGATCGATCGCAGCGAGTTCCATACGTTCCGGCAGATCAACTCGCGCCTGCAGGGACACCCAAGCATTAAATCACTACCGGATGTCGATGCCACGACCGGTCTGCTGGGTCAGGGGCTGTCGATTGCTTTTGGTATGGCGGCCGCCAAAAAGCGGCGCAACGATCCGCACCGGGTCTTTGCCATCGTTGGCGATGGCGAAATGCATGAAGGCCAAATCTGGGAAACCTTACAGCAGGCTGGTCACATGAAAATGGATAATCTGGTCGCCATCTTCGATTACAACGGCTTCTCTTCCCACGACCCCGTTAATGAAGTCGTTAATCTCGAGCCGCTGGCGGACAAAATCCGCAGCTTTGGCTGGCATGTACTGGAGCTGCACGATGGCAATGATATGCATCAGGTTGCCGATACCCTGATGCTATCCCGCCATCTGAAAGGCAAGCCGGTCGCCATTGTGGCGCACACGACGAAAGGTTCCGGCGTCAGCTATATGGAAAACAACGGCGACTGGCACTCAAAAACCCCGAGCAAAGAACAATTTCAGCAGGCAATGGAGGAGTTACAGTGATGAAAGCACCCCGTGATGAGATCGGTAATGCCCTGATTGCGCTAAAAGAAAAAGGCTATCCCGTCGTTGTTATCGACAGTGATTTAGCCAGCTCAACCCGTACTGACCAGTTTCAGGCCATCTATCCTGAGGCCTTCTTCGAAATGGGCATTGCCGAAGGCTCCGCCATGAGTTTCGCGGTCGGCCAGGCGCTGGAAGGCTTTATGCCCTTCTATGTTAACTTTGCCATGTTCGTCACCGGCACCGCCTGGACCCAGCTGCGGCAGGCCTGCTACGCCAAAGCCAATATTAAACTCGTCGGTAGCCATCCCGGTATGGATGATGGACCTGACGGCGCTTCGCATCATGCGCTGGAGGATTTAGCGCTGACCCGCGTCCTTCCGGGGTTAACCGTCCTGACGCCAGCAGATGCGGAAGAAATCGCCGAGGCCTTCGAGCAGGCGGCAAAAATAAAGGGGCCCGTTTATATCCGCGTTGCCCGCGAACCGATGCCGGTTCGCGACAAAAGCGTCGTGCCGCGGGTGAGCGATATCGCCGCCATCGCCGACAGCGGCAATGATTTTGCGATTCTTTTTGAAGGGACGGTTCTGGAGCAGGCCACCGAGGGTTATGAAAAGTTGGTCGCCAGCGGCAAAAAGGGCAAGCTGATTCACGTCGCAACCCTTAAGCCTTTTAATCAGCAAGAATTTTATCGGCTGGTTAATGATTGCCCACTTATCGCTACGCTTGAAAATCATACCGTCAACGGCGGCCTCGGTGGGCTGATCGCGGAAACCCTGGCGCAAAAGGCGCATCCGGCGCGCCTTACGCGGCTGGGAACGCAGGATACATTTACCGAATCGGGTAACAGCAGACAGTTAAAAGCCAAATACGGCATTTCGGGAGAAGCGCTGTTTAATGCTCTACGCTAACCACCAGGCGAGCCGGTCAGATGGCGGTCGGCTCGCGCATAAAAGGAATGTGTATGGAAGAGACGCTGTTTTCCGCCTGTCAGTTCACCAGCCACTGCCTGAACTGGCGCAGCGCTGTTCAGCTCGCCTGCCGTCCGCTAGAGCAACAAGGGAAAATTACCGCCGGGTATGCCGGTGCGATTATCCACGCCACAGAGCAGGATGGCCCCTGGTATATACTGAGCCCGGGATTTGCGCTACCGCATGCGCGTCCGGAAGCGGGCGTGCTGAGCAAAAATAGCGCGCTTTCGCTGCTTTGCTGTAGCGAAGCCGTTGATTTTCCGGATCATCCCGGAATTCGGCTGATAGTCATACTGGCGGCGGCAGATAGCGAACAGCATATTCAGACGATCCAGCGGTTAGTCTGCTGGCTGGATGAGGGGGATAGACTTCAGCGATTCAGCACGGTGCAAAGCCAGACCGAGTTTGCCGCGCTTCTTGCTTCGCATTAAACCATAGCCAGGGCGTGCCCTGGCTATGTTCTGCATAAATCAGGCGTGCGCCACCGGCGTAGGATGGTGGCCCGCTTTGCGCAGCAGCGTCAGCAGATAGATGAATGACACGCTGGCGATCATGATAAACAGCAGATTATCAGAGAAATTCTGCATCAGCATCGCGGTAAGGGTCGGCCCAAGCAGGCTACCCACGGTATAGCTCATTAAGAGCGCCTGGTTCATCGCCACCAGCTGATGACGCTCCACTTTTTCACAAGCCCAGGCCATAGCCACCGGATAGAGCGTAAAGCCGGATGCCCCCAGCACGAACAGCGCTGGTGCCATTGCGGCCTGGCTTAACATTGCCAGACAGCCGAGGATCACCACAAATACCTGAACGCGCAGGACCAGCAGACGCCCGTAGCGATCGGCAAGACGGCCAATCGGCCACTGCCCAACGATACCCGCGCTCACCATTACCGCCATCCAGAAGCCAATGCCGGAATCGCTAACGCCCTGGTGGTTAAGCCATAGCGGCATCAGGCCATACAGCGAACCGAGAACGATGCCGGAAATAATGCAGCCGTTGACCCCATGGCGGGCCTGACGCAGCCGTAGCATTGGCCAGATACGCGCCGGTTCATGCGGTTCATCGGCCTGAGTCGCCACGCGAGCAAACAGCAGCGGCAGGATGGCCGCCAGAGCCAGCGCCGTCACCCACGGCAGAACGCTCATCAGATCCGTCGGCAGTTTGCTGACCATTAGCTGGCCCAGTACCGTGCCGACATAATAAATCATCATATAGGCCGCCAGCAGTCGACCCCGGCTCCGCGAAGTGCCGCTACAGACCAGCGCGCTCTCAACCACCACCCAAATCATCGCGCAGCCGACGCCGGCGATAAAACGCCAGCTGAACCAGCTCCAGAAGCCAATAGTGATACCAAGACCCACGCAGCCCACGGCAAAAATAACCGATGCCAGGTAATAGCTGCGGTTAAACCCCAGGCGCTTAATTACCCATCCGGCGAGCAACGTTCCCACCAGATTACCGGTAAAATAGGACGACCCCACCATTCCAACCTGCCAGGTCGGCATATTTTCATGGGCGAGCCAAAGCGGGACGAGCGTATTTAAAACCGCTATCGCCAGAGTCAACAGAAGCAGGCCACAGAGCAGCATTTGCACTGGCCGGGTGTAGATGGTCATGGATATAAACCGTGATGGAGTTCAGATTTCGTGCGCATCATGCCACTGCTGAAAACATTGTCAATCCACCTGAAATCAGGCCTGACGCGGTTTGCGGGGGAACGATTGAAGTTTTTTATCCAGCGGATCGTCAACAGAATAGTTATTTATATTATTCCATTGTTTTTTATTAATTTATTAAAAAAAAGCGGTGGGAATATCAGTAGAAATATTTCATGAATCGACCGCACTTTTTATCGCGCCAGAAATCATAATTCTGGCGCGATAAAGGGCGATTAGCTGGCGATTGCCATCCCGACGGTCATATGCAGGCCATAGAAGACGCCGCGGCCGATCGCCTCGCCAACCAGCACCAGCGCAAATGCCAGCCCCAGAAGCGGCAATGCGGGCTGATAGCCTTTGAGCTGCGGAGCTATCCAGCATACCAGCGCCAGCACCAGAGCCACCACGCGCCACGCCATCAGCGAACCATAGTTCGGCACCAGCGCCGAGGCCTGCTGGATAGAGCTATGGATTGTTGTCAGCTCCTGACCCTGCATCAGCACCACGGTCACGCTCACCACCAGCGCCAGCAGAGTCACCGCCGGCAGCAGGCGCATCGCCCAGCCGTTAACGTCCGCAAAGCGCAGCAGCAGATATCCCAGCAGCGGCCCGCCGATAAACATCGTCAGGAAGAAGCTCAGTGGCGTCCAGACCGTGTACCAGGTGGGCACCGTATCGATGGTGTTATAGACGCGGACCATCATCCAGACAAAGATTATCCCGAGCACCATGGTAATAACCAGCCAGAGGTGACGCAGTCCCGCGGGTAGCTTATTCACCACCGCCAGCAGCCAGCCAATGCCGCCGACGGCAAAGAACAGCGCACCGCTGGCGATTTCGTTGCTGAGCGATGAAGCCCCCACGCGATTAAGCGAGTTAAAAGCGCGCATCGGCGACCCAAGATGCAGAGTCGAGGCAATAAAACCTACGCCCATCAGCACCCACAGGCCAAACATACTTCGCACCACGCGCTGCTGCTGTTCACGCGTTAAATCGCCCTTTATTAGCGCCAGAGCCAGTACAATAAATCCGCCCACGACGCACTGACCCAAGACCGTGAAAATAATCAGCGGCCATTCATGCCATCCACTCCCCATCTCACACCTCCTTCGGGTTAGCCAGGTAGCCGGTGGTATCTCCACACGGTCGGCTGTTGGCATTAGGTTTAATCACAATGCTCGGCTTAGTGAAATGCGCCGAAGGCAGCGGCGCGACGGCAGCCAGCTGACCGTGTTTTTTACGCAGCTCTTCAATCGGGCCGAAATCCAAGGCGCGCAGCGGGCAAGATTCCACGCAAATCGGTTTTTTGCCGTCGGCTACGCGCTCGTGGCAGCCATCGCATTTGGTCATATGGCCTTTTGTCGCATTGTACTGCGGTGCGCCGTACGGGCAGGCCATATGACAGTAGCGACAGCCGATACAGACATCTTCATCGACGACGACAAAGCCATCTTCACGCTTGTGCATCGCTCCGCTAGGGCAAACTTTAGTGCAGGCAGGATCCTCACAATGGTTGCAGGCGATAGAGAGGTAATAGGCAAAGACGTTTTGCTGCCATACCCCGTTATCCTCCTGCCAGTCGCCGCCGGCGTATTCGTAGATACGACGGAAGCTGACTTCCGGCGTAAGGTTTTTATAGTCTTTACAAGCCAGTTCGCAGGTTTTGCAACCGGTGCAACGGGCGGAATCAATAAAAAATCCATATTGAGTTGTCATCGGTTACTCCTTACAGCTTTTCAACCTGGACGAGGTTGGTATGCGATGGATTGCCTTTCGCCAGCGGCGACGGGCGTTGGGTGGTCAGCACGTTGATGCTGCCAGCCTGATCCACGCGGCCTGCGTCCGGGTTATACCAGGCCCCCTCACCCAGCGCGACCACGCCAGGTATCATTCTCGGGGTCACTTTGGCTTCGATATGGACTTCACCACGATCGTTAAAGATGCGGATCCGATCGCCATTAGCGATGCCGCGCTTCTGCGCATCCAGCGGGTTGATCCACATCTCCTGACGGCAAGCCGCTTTCAGCACGTCAACGTTGCCGTAGGTGGAGTGCGTACGGGCTTTATAGTGAAAACCGGTGAGCTGCAGCGGATACTTTTCAGCCAGCGGATCGTCATAGTTTTCAAACCCAGGGCTGTAGATCGGTAGCGGGTCGATGACATCCTGTTCTTTAAGCTCCCAGGTCGCCGCAATTTCCGCCAGCTGCGCAGAGTAAATTTCAATTTTCCCTGACGGCGTCGTTAACGGATTAGCGGCGGGATCTTCACGGAAGGCTTTATAGGCAACGTGGTGACCTTCCGGATCGCGCTGCTTGAAGATTCCCTGCTTACGGAATTCATCAAACGGCAGCAGTGCCGGGATCGCTTTACGGGATTGCTCATAGAGATGACGCAGCCACTCTTCCTGCGTGCGACCTTCGGTGAAGCGTTGCTCAACGCCCATGCGCTTCGCCAGTTCGCTGGTCATTTCATAAATGGTTTTGCACTCAAAGCGCGGCTTGATGGCCTGGTCGGCAAAAATCACGTAGGACATGTTGCCGCAGGAAGCATCCAGCGCAAAATCCATCTGCTCCGAGGCCGTACAGTCCGGCAGCAGAATATCGGCATATTTTGCTGAGGAGGTCATATGGCAATCAATGACCACAATCATTTCGCACTTCTTGTCATCCTGCAGGATGTCATGGGTACGGTTGATTTCTGAGTGCTGGTTGATAAGACAGTTACCAGCATAGTTCCAGACCATTTTGATAGGGACGTCAAGCTTATCTTTGCCGCGCACGCCGTCGCGCAGCGCGGTCATTTCCGTACCGCGCTCAATCGCATCGGTCCACATAAACATGGAAATACTGGTTTCCACCGGATTATCCAGCGTCGGCATGCGTTCAAAAGGCAGGGAGTAAGAACCTTCACGCGCGCCGGTGTTGCCGCCGTTAATCCCGACGTTACCGGTTAAGATCGCCAGCATTGAAATTGCACGGGATACCAGCTCACCGTTGGCATGACGCTGCGGGCCCCAGCCCTGAGAAATATAGGCAGGTTTAGCGCTGGCGATTTCGCGCGCCAGCTGCACGATACGCGCCTGGGGAATGCCGGTAATTGTCGCCGCCCACTCAGGAGTCTTCGCGATACCGTCTTTGCCCTGACCGAGAATATAGGCCTTATAGTGGCCATTGGCTGGCGCTCCTTCCGGCAGCGTTTTCTCGTCATAGCCTACGCAGTACTTATCGAGGAAAGGTTGATCAACGAGGTCTTCCGTAATCATCACCCACGCCAGCGCGGAGACCAGCGCGGCGTCGGTTCCCGGGCGAATCGGGATCCACTCGTCTTCGCGTCCGGCACCGGTGTCGGTATAGCGTGGATCGATAATAATCAGCCTGGCGTTGGATTTCTCCCGCGCCTGTTCCAGGTAATAGGTTACCCCGCCGCCGCTCATTCGGGTTTCCCCGGGGTTGTTGCCAAACAATACGACCAGCTTACTGTTTTCGATATCCGACGGGCTATTGCCATCGGCCCAGCCACCGTAGGTATAGTTCAGGCCAGCGGCAATTTGCGCGGTGGAGTAGTCGCCATAATGGTTGAGATAGCCGCCGCAGCAGTTCATCAGGCGGGCAATCAGGGTTTTTCCCGGTGGCCATGAGCGAGTCAAAGTTCCGCCGAGGGTACCCGTTCCATAGTTCAGATAGATAGACTCATTACCGTACTCTTTTATCAGGCGCTGCATATTGCTGGCGATAGTATCAAATGCTTCTTCCCAGCTGATGCGCTCAAATTTGCCCTCGCCGCGCTTGCCCACGCGCTTCATCGGATATTTCAGGCGGTCCGGGTTGTAGACGCGTCGACGCATCGAGCGGCCACGCAGACAGGCGCGAACCTGATGCAGGCCGTCGTAGCTATCATCGCCGGTATTGTCTGTTTCAACATATTTGATCTCACCATCGACCACATGCATCCGCAGCGGACAGCGGCTACCGCAGTTAACCGTACAGGCGCTCCAGGTAACGGTTTCGCTGGTGGGAGTCAGGCTATCCGCAGCGTGGGCAATGCGCGTGAAGGGTAAGGTAAAAGCGCTGCTGGCCATTGCCAGCCCGCCAATCGCCGTGGTTTTCATTAAACCACGCCGGCTCACCTCGGCAGCCAGTAAAGCATCGGGGGTTTTGGTTTTCATAGATACTCGCTTTGGTTGCTCACAATTAACTTAAAGCCGCTATATAGTTTGATATATAACGAAATTAGACTTTATTAGTTTTTTATGCTGGTTAATCCAAAGGGAGTATCTGCGTATTCGCGAAGTCGATTATTGCCCGGTATCAAGAAGGGGGTAAAAAAAAAGCGCCCGCAGGCGCTTTTGAGAAAAGAGTCGAAAAATCAGCCGATAAATTCAAGGCCGCGCATATACGGACGCAGCACTTCCGGAATTTCAATGCGGCCATCCGCCTGCTGATAGTTTTCCATCACCGCGACCAGCGTACGCCCAACCGCCAGGCCAGAACCGTTCAGCGTGTGTACGAGGCGAGTTTTCTTGTCAGACTTGCTGCGGCAGCGCGCCTGCATACGACGCGCCTGGAAATCCCACACGTTGGAGCAGGAAGAGATTTCACGATAGGTATTCTGCGCCGGTACCCACACTTCCAGATCGTAGGTTTTGCACGCGCTGAAGCCCATGTCGCCAGTGCACAGAGCCACTTTACGATACGGCAGACCCAGCAGCTGCAGCACTTTCTCGGCGTGACCGGTCATCTCTTCCAGCGCGGCCATGGAATCTTCCGGACGCACAATCTGCACCATCTCAACTTTGTCGAACTGGTGCATGCGGATCAGACCACGGGTATCACGGCCGTAAGAGCCCGCCTCAGAGCGGAAGCACGGCGTATGGGCGGTCATTTTGATCGGCAGATCGTCTTCATCAATGATTTCATCGCGAACCAGGTTGGTCAGCGGGACTTCCGCCGTTGGGATCAGCGCATAGTTGCTGCTGTCGGCTTCTTCTTCCAGCGGACGGGTATGGAACAGGTCGCCGGCAAATTTTGGTAGCTGACCAGTGCCGTACAGCGTGTCCTGGTTAACCAGATACGGAACATAGTTTTCGCTGTAACCGTGCTGTTCAGTATGCAGATCCAGCATAAACTGCGCCAGCGCGCGGTGCAGGCGTGCCAGCTGGCCCTTCATGACCACAAAACGAGAACCGGTCAGCTTCACGGCGGCGGCAAAATCCAGCCCTCCGTGCATTTCGCCCAGCGTGACGTGATCGCGAATGTCAAAATCGAACTCGCGCGGGGTCCCCCAGCGGCTGACTTCAACGTTATCGTTTTCATCGCGACCGGCCGGTACGTCATCATGCGGGATGTTTGGAATAGCCAGCGCAATATCGCGGATTTCCGCCAGCAGCGCGTCCAGCTCGGTCTTAGCGGCATCAAGCTGCTCACCGAGCTTGTTCACTTCCAGGCGTAATGGCTCAATATCTTCCCCGCGCGCTTTCGCCTGGCCAATGGATTTCGATCGGGAGTTACGCTCCGCCTGCAGGTTTTCAGTTTGAACCTGCAGAACTTTACGACGCTCTTCCAGAGCGCGAAGTTTATCTACATCCAGCTTAAAGCCCCGGCGTGCCAGTTTTTCTGCGACTGCGTCTGGCTCGGTACGCAGCAGATTGGGATCGAGCATGCTTATCCTGTGCTTATCGAATTAATAAAGAAAAATGGCCGCAGAGCGCGACCACGGAAATAGTGTGACAACCTTACCGCAACGCCTCAATTATCGGTAGCGTTTTATCGGGCTATTTTGATCCTGTTCGGTTAACCAGGCGAGCTTTTCGCCTATTTTGCCCTCCAGCCCCCGGTTTGTCGGCTGATAATAGCGCGTTTGCGCCATTTCCTCCGGGAAGTACTGCTCTCCGGCGGCATAAGCATTAGGTTCATCATGTGCATAGCGGTACGCCTGCCCGTAGCCCATCTCTTTCATCAGCTTCGTGGGGGCATTGCGCAAATGTACCGGGACGTCGTAATCGGGACGTTCGCGCGCGTCGGCCATTGCCGCTTTAAAGGCGGTGTAAACAGCGTTGCTTTTGGGCGCACAGGCAAGATAAACAATGGCCTGAGCAATGGCGCGTTCACCTTCCGCCGGTCCGACGCGGGTAAAGCAGTCCCAGGCGGAGATCGCAACCTGCATCGCGCGCGGATCGGCATTGCCTACATCTTCAGAGGCAATCGCCAGGCAGCGGCGGGCAACGTAGAGGGGATCGCCGCCGGCGGTAATAATCCGCGCGTACCAGTAGAGGGCGGCATCCGGCGCGCTTCCGCGGACCGATTTATGCAGCGCGGAGATTAAATCGTAAAAGCGATCGCCTTTGTTGTCGAAACGCGCGCTGCGCTCGCCGGCAATTTCGGTCAGCAGTTCAACCTGCAACACGCGATTGCCAGAGGCGTCGGTTTCAGCCATATCGGCCATCATTTCCAGCGTATTCAGCGCCCGGCGCGCATCACCGTTGACAAGGTCAGCGATGGCCTTGCGCGTCTCGTCCGGTAGTACAATATTTTGCCCACCGTAGCCGCGCGTTTTGTCGCTCATGGCCTGATTAAGCACCTGTTCGATATCGTCGCTGGTCAGCGACTTCAGCAGATAGACGCGCGCGCGGGATAGCAGTGCAGAATTGAGTTCAAAGGAAGGGTTTTCCGTCGTCGCGCCGATAAAGGTGATAGTTCCATCTTCGATATGCGGCAAAAAGGCATCCTGCTGGCTTTTATTAAACCGATGGACCTCATCGACAAACAGGATCGTGCGGCGACCCGCATTGCGGTTTTGACGCGCGCGTTCAATGGCCTCGCGGATCTCTTTCACTCCGGAGGTAACCGCTGAAATACGTTCAACGTCGGCGCTGGCGTAGCGCGCAATGACCTCAGCGAGGGTGGTTTTTCCCGTTCCCGGCGGCCCCCAGAGAATCATCGAGTGCAGGTGCCCGGCTTCAATCGCCCTCGGTAAGGGTTTACCCGGCGCCAGCAGGTGCTGCTGGCCAATGTACTGCGCTAAATTTTCTGGCCGCATACGGGCGGCCAGAGGTTGAAACGCGTTATCGGAAAAATCGAGCGACAGGTTGCTCACGTTCGCCTCTATTTACGTTGATCGTCCACCGTAACCCCTTGCGGCGGCGTAAAGGTGAACTTAGATGCATCCACGGCACCATTTTGTTGCGATTTCAGCTGATAGCTGCTGCGTTGATCGTCCTGTTCCACGGCGCTGAATTGATGAATCGTACCGTCACGACCCACGTTGATGGTGAACTGCTTAAGATTACCGCTGCCGTTTTTCGGAGTCAGAACAAAATCGTCACCGTTCTGCTTAATGTTATAGTTTTGCCAGTCGCTGGCCTGATTACGGGCAATCAGCATAAACGGCGTATTGCTGGTCGCGTCTTTTAACCAGGTGGCGGTTGCCTGCTCAACAAACGGATTGTAAAACCATAGCGTTTTGCCATCAGAAACCAGCACGCTTTCATCTGGCTGAGTCATGTGCCAGTTGAACAGATTTGGCCGCTTGACCCAGAGATCACCCTGCCCGTCCTGAACGGCATTACCGCTGCCGTCGGTGACCTTCTGCGTAAAACTGGAGTGGAAGCTGCTCACTTTATCAAGGCGGCTTTTTAAATCGCTGGCGGCATCCGCCCATACCTGGCTGACAACCAGACCGGACAGTAATGCACAGGTGATTGCGAGTTTTTTCATTATCATTCCTTTATGTGCGTCACTCCCGACGCGGGAGCCTCTTCTGCCAAATTTAGACCCGCTAACGGCGGCTAAACAGCAGAAAAGGCTGATTTTCACTTATTTACCCAGCTTAGCGGTTACTCGAAGGGCGGCGGAGCCAGCACTTCACGGTTACCGTTATGACCCTGCTCGCTCACAATACCCTGGGCTTCCATTTGCTCAATAATACGCGCGGCGCGGTTATAGCCAATGCGGAACTGACGCTGTACCCCAGAAATGGAGGCTTTGCGTTTTTCCGTCACAAAATTCACGGCCTGATCGAATAGCGGATCGAGCTCTTCCCCGCCATCGTAGCCACCGCCGCCGCCTTCGCTTTCGCTGTCGGAGGTGATGCCATCGACATACTGCGGACGACCGCGCGCTTTCCAGTCCTGAACGACAGCGTGAACTTCCTCGTCGCGCACAAAAGCGCCGTGCACGCGCACCGGAATCGTCGAGTTAGGCGCGGAGTAGAGCATATCGCCCATCCCCAGCAGAGATTCCGCACCGCCCTGATCGAGGATGGTACGCGAGTCAATTTTACTCGAGACGGTAAAGGCGATACGCGTCGGGATGTTGGCTTTGATGAGGCCGGTAATCACGTCAACCGAAGGGCGCTGAGTTGCCAGTACCAGGTGGATACCCGCGGCGCGCGCTTTCTGCGCCAGACGGGCGATCAGCTCTTCCACTTTCTTACCAACGGTCATCATCAGGTCGGCAAATTCATCGACCAGCACCACGATATAAGGCTCTTTTTTCAGTACCGGATGGGTTGCATCCATACTGTCGCCAGGCTTCCAGTACGGATCCGGAATTGGCCGTCCCATACGCGCGGCTTCGGCAATTTTCTCGTTGTAACCCGCCAGATTACGCACGCCCAGCGCAGACATCAGCTTATACCGACGCTCCATCTCGTTAACGCTCCAGCGCAAAGCGTTGGCGGCGTCTTTCATATCCGTCACCACCTCGGTCAACAGATGCGGTATGCCTTCATAAACCGACAGCTCGAGCATTTTCGGGTCAATCATGATGAATTTCACATCTTCCGGCTGCGCTTTGTAAAGCATGCTCAGGATCATGGCGTTGACCCCAACAGACTTACCGGAACCGGTAGTACCAGCCACCAGCAGGTGCGGCATCTTCGCCAGGTCGGCGGTTACGGGTTCGCCCGCGATGTCTTTGCCGAGGACCACGGTGAGAGGTGAAGGATTGTCGCGGAATTTCGCGTTATCGAGCACTTCGCGCAGGTAAACGGTTTGCCGTTTTTTATTAGGCAGCTCCAGGCCAACGTAAGGCTTACCCGGAATAACTTCAACTACGCGCACCGCCGCTGTGGACAGGGAACGGGCCAAATCTCGCGACAGGTTGGAAATACGCGCTGCTTTCACACCCGGCGCCAGGTTAAGCTCAAAGCGAGTGATTACCGGGCCCGGTGAGTAGTTCACCACGTCGGCTTTAATGCGGAAATCGGCCAGACGAGCTTCAACCAGACGCGCCATCTGCTCAAGCGCAAAGGTATCAATCGGCTCAACTTCAGCCGGGGGCGGCGTAAGCAGGTCAAGAGACGGCAGCAGCGTCGTCGGCTTCTGCAACGGGCGACTGTCGCCATTACGCATCAACAACGGATGAATGAGACTCTCCTGCGGCTGTGGAGCCGGCTGCTGCGGGGCGTGCCCCTGAGAAGCATGCTGCTGCGGATAGCTGCCAGCAGCCTGCTGCGGCATTTGCGGATGTTGAGCCGGCTGATGCTGCGCAGATTGATAAGCCTGGTGCTGCACATTTTGCGGTTGCTGAGGGGCGTGCTGATGCGGCATCGGCTGCGGCACGGGCTGCGAATGCTGGACCGGCTGCTGATACTGCGGAGCAGGCTGCTGCACTTCCGGCAATGGCGTGAAGACAGGCTCGCTCGGCGCATCGTCAACTAACGTTTTTATTGGCGAGAATTCATAGTCAGCCGCAGAGAACGGATGCGATCCCGGCGGCTGCTCGCTTGCGTAGCGCTGCTGTTGAGACGCGGCAAACTGACGAGCCAGCTCGGCTTCAGCAGCGGAATCATCATCTGCAGTTTCATCTTCGGCAGCGTAGCTATCACCATAGCGCTGATTTTGCGCGGCGGCGAACTGACGCGCCAGCTCTCCCTGCTCGAGCTCTGCAACTTCCTCGTCAGACAGCGAATCATCATAGTGCTGATGCTCAGCCTGACGCGCGCGCTCTTCGGCTAACCGCTGCGAAGGCAGCTTGATCCCGTAGGAGGCAAGTTCCCGGCGGGTGGGAACCCGTACGCGATTTGGACGAGGCAATTTCGGGCCAATGCCTTCTTTTACCTGCGCGCGAGGACCGCCCGAAGCCGGGCTAAATAGCGGCGCAGCGCCGGATGCGGCAGAAGCGGTTGAGGCCGCGGCGGCGCTAGCTGCAGCCGCACCCGTTGCCTGATGGACCCCGGCCGCCAGTGCGCTCACGGCGGCAGCATCTCCCGCCGGTGAAGACGGAGGCGTGATGGGTTTTGTCGCCACCGGACTGACGGGTTCAGGAATCGGCTGATACCAGGCGGCAAGCTGCTCGCGTTCACGCGCGCGTTTCTCTTCTACTTCTTCAAAGTAATACATCGGCGGACGCTGAGGCTTCACCTCCTCTTGCGGAGGCTCAGGCTCAACGGGGGCAGCATAGGGATCGGGCTGCTGCACTGGAGCCTGCTCCGGCTGGTACGCATGCTGCGGCTGCCATGCCGGTTCCGGCTGATAAGCTGGCTGCTGCACCGGAGCCTGTTCCGGCTGGTACGCATGCTGCGGCTGCGCGATCGGTTCCGGCTGATAAGCTGGCTGCTGCACCGGAGCCTGCTCCGGCTGATACACGTGCTGTGGCTGCAAGAACGGTTCCGGCTGATAAGCTGGCTGCTGCACCGGAGACGGCTGCGGCTGGTACGCGTGCTGCGGCGGTGTCACTGGTTCGGGCTGATAGACTGGCTGAGCGTCGTACCCTGGCAGCGGTTCAGACCATGCCTGCGGAGCAGCGGTATCCTGCGCGGCCACTGCTACCGGATCGGCAATGCTATGGCCGTTCAACAGCGGATCGTATGGGTCAAAATCGCCAGGGCGTGCCGCGCTGACTCCGGAGAACAGAACGTCATCGGCATTGGCCGGACGCGCTGCGCTGGAACCAGAAAAGAGCACATCATCAGCGGCAACAGGCGCACCGCTGGCGCTATACTGAATCTCATCTTCCGCATCATCCATCCGCTTACCGGAGAACAGAGCGGCATCAGTTTTACGCCCCATCGGGTTAGCGAATTTTTCGGCCAGGCGCTGGCGGCGGGCTAAGGCGCTGCGTAGAATCCGCGCGCGTCGAGAACCCTGCGGCCTGGCGGGTTCATCATCTTCATATTCTTCTTCATCATCTTCATATTCCCCTTCATCAACCCAGGTGTCGTCACGACGGGTACGGTTGCTGGCAAACGTGAGAACAGAGAGAATCACACCGCCGATTTTTTCGGCAATGCTGACCCAGGACCAGCCGGTAAACAACGTCAATCCGGCCGCCCAGATGCAGAGCAGCGCGATTGTGCCGCCGCTGCTGTGCAGCAGAGGTTGCAGGGTGGTGCTCAGCAGACTGCCGATCACCCCACCGGAGGCAAAGTACCAGATATCATCAGCGTTGATAGCCGCCAGCCCACAGGACGTGAGAATCAGCGCCAGCGCACCGATCAAACGCAGCGAGACGGCGAAATAATCGATGTACTCGTCGTTTTCCTGATGACGCCAGGCAAACCAGCAGCCGCCGATAATAATGACCGGAATGGTGTAAGCCATTACGCCAAAAATGAAAAATAGCGTATCGGCTAGCCATGCTCCGGGCGTACCGCCTATGTTATGAATAGGCTCGTGCCACGCCGTTTGCGACCAGCTAGGATCCGAGGGATTAAAGCTGAGTAAGGCCGCCATCAACCAGATGGCAAAAAGGGAGCAAAGAATGAGTAATGCCTCAAGGAGACGGCGCCCGCTACTCAGCTTTGTGAACTTGACTTCTTTGTCTTCGGTGTATTCCTGGCTCAAGAAAGGCTCTCCAGGTATCAGGCTGTTTCCTGCCTTCAGCTAAAACGGACAACAGTGCCGGGTCTCCCCGGCACTGTTGCTGTATGGATTAACAGGAGTGTAATCAAACTACGTCGATTTTGCACCTGTTCCGTGTTAGCGCGTCTTAATTACCAGACGATTACTTTGCTTGACTTCTTCCATTACCACATAGGTACGGGTGTCGTTTACGCCCGGCAGGCGCAGCAAGGTCTCGCCCAGTAGTTTACGATACGCAGACATATCCGGCACGCGGGTTTTCAACAGGTAATCGAAATCCCCGGAAACCAGATGACACTCTTGAATTTCTTCAAGTTTTTGCACAGCGGAGTTAAATTGCTCAAACACATCCGGCGCGCCACGATTCAGAGTAATCTCAACAAATACCAGAAGTGATGCATCCAGATAATGCGGGTTGAGCAGCGCTGTATAGCCCTGAATAAAACCCTGTCTTTCCAGTCGACGCACGCGCTCAAGGCAAGGCGTCGGAGAAAGTCCCACCCGTTTAGAAAGCTCGACGTTGGAAATACGCCCGTCTTTTTGCAATTCATTCAAAATATTACGATCAATGCGGTCGAGATCTTTGCCAGGGCGCTTCTTGCTATCTACCATTATTATTGTCTCTCTGTATTCCTTCCCTACTCCTGTTCCGACTCTGAGCCTTCACTGCCAGAGTCCATCCTGTCATTACCCTTACGACGATGGGTAACCCAGGGGTACGTGAGAAGCCCGTTGCCTGACGGCAGTCACCGACATCACGCATGGCGTCTGTCCACACCATGCGTAGATTTCGCTAACCCGGATAAAAATGGCATTTGCGTGCATTAAAATTCGCCACACGCTAAACACTGCTTTTCTTCTTCCATGAATGTTTTCGCAAAAGCACAGGGGATTGTCAAAGCAAAACATCGATTTTTAGTACAAGATGCCAGATATTCATTATCCTCCCCCGTTGATTCTCATGTTTTCCTCTTATAATTGTCCCCCTGACAGTAGAATTAGTTATATTCTTCGTTCGTTAAATCGCCAATTAATCGGCAGCTTCTATTACACATATCGTTAACAAAACTGCCACGCTCTTTTTTTACGTCCACAAATTCCCTACAATCCAGCGCATGTATGCTAATAAATTACGAGGATCTCATGGGCACGGCCAAACACAGTAAACTGCTTATTCTTGGTTCTGGACCTGCGGGATATACCGCTGCGGTCTACGCAGCGCGCGCAAATCTGCAGCCGGTACTGATTACCGGAATGGAAAAAGGCGGTCAGCTGACCACCACCACTGAAGTGGAAAACTGGCCAGGCGATCCTAACGATCTGACCGGACCGCTGCTGATGGAGCGCATGCACGAACATGCCACCAAGTTTGAGACCGAAATTATTTTCGATCATATCAACAGCGTCAATCTACAAAACCGTCCGTTCCGCCTGACTGGCGACAGCGGTGAATACACCTGTGACGCCCTGATTATCGCCACCGGCGCATCAGCGCGTTATCTGGGGCTTCCATCAGAAGAGGCATTTAAAGGCCGCGGCGTTTCTGCCTGCGCCACCTGCGACGGTTTCTTCTATCGTAACCAGAAAGTTGCCGTCATCGGCGGCGGCAATACGGCTGTTGAAGAGGCGCTGTATCTGTCCAACATCGCTTCCGAAGTCCATCTGATCCACCGTCGTGACGGCTTCCGCGCGGAAAAAATCCTCATCAAACGCCTGATGGATAAAGTGGAAAGCGGCAACATCGTGCTGCATACCAACCGCACCCTCGAAGAAGTAACCGGCGATCAGATGGGCGTGAGCGGCCTGCGCTTGCGCGATACGCAGAATGCTGACAATGTTGAATCCCTGGACGTTGCCGGGCTGTTCGTTGCTATCGGGCATAGCCCGAACACGGCGATTTTTGCCGGTCAACTGGAGCTGGAAAACGGCTACATTAAAGTTCAGTCCGGCATCCACGGCAACGCCACCCAGACCAGCATTCCTGGCGTCTTCGCTGCGGGTGACGTGATGGACCATATCTATCGTCAGGCGATTACCTCTGCCGGAACAGGCTGTATGGCTGCGCTGGATGCAGAGCGTTATCTGGATGGTTTAGCCGACGCTTGCAAATAATCTTTACAAGTCAGTAACAAAGGTAAAGAAGGCGACGAAAAGTCGCCTTTATTTTTGCCCCGTTGTAACATTGCCGTGCCCAAAAAACTCATAACTACACCTGCTAAGCGCGCAATGAATAAAACCCGTCAACAAGATTTAACCCGTTGGTTAAAAGATCAAAGCATTATCTCCCGTCGCTGGTTGATGATTTCCCGTCTCCTGGGCGTCGTTAGCGGCCTGCTCATCGTTGCTCAGGCCTGGTTCCTGGCGCGGATCCTTCATCGCATGATTATGGAAAATATTCCCGCCACGGCGCTGCTGCTGCCTTTTGTGTTACTGGTGCTGGTCTTTGTGCTGCGCGCCTGGGTTGTCTGGCTGCGTGAAAGAGTGGGTTTTCAGGCGGGCCAGCATATCCGCGTTGAGATTCGCCGCCAGGTTCTGGATCGCTTACAGCAGGCGGGGCCTGCCTGGATACAGGGGAAACCCGCGGGTAGCTGGGCCACGCTGATCCTTGAGCAGATCGACGATATGCATGACTACTATGCTCGCTATTTACCGCAGATGACGCTGGCGGCCAGCATTCCCTTACTGATCGTCATCACTATTTTCCCCATCAACTGGGCCGCAGCGCTGATTCTGTTGGGCACAGCGCCGCTTATTCCTCTGTTTATGGCGCTGGTTGGCATGGGAGCGGCCGATGCCAACCGACGTAACTTTCTCGCTCTGGCGCGCTTAAGCGGCCATTTTCTCGACCGCCTGCGCGGTATGGAGACGCTGAGAATTTTTCATCGCGGTCAAGCAGAGACGGAAAACATACGCGAGGCTTCTCAGGATTTCCGTCAGCGAACAATGGAAGTGCTGCGTCTGGCGTTTCTCTCCTCCGGCGTGCTGGAATTTTTCACCTCGCTCTCGATTGCGCTGGTAGCCGTTTACTTTGGCTTTTCCTATCTGGGAGAGCTCAACTTTGGCCACTACGGCGCCGGTGTGACGTTGATGGCCGGTTTCCTCGCGCTGATTCTGGCCCCCGAGTTTTTCCAGCCGCTGCGCGATTTAGGCACCTTTTATCATGCGAAAGCGCAGGCTATTGGCGCCGCAGATAGCCTGAAGACCTTTATGGAAACGCCGCTGGCGCAGCCAGAACGTGGGGAAAAAGTATTAAGCGATAATGAAATGATTAGCATCGAAGCCCGCGACCTGCTGATCAAATCCCCTGAGGGTAAAGTGCTGGCCGGGCCGCTGAATTTTTCCCTACGCGCTGGCGAGCGCGTGGTGCTGGTTGGGCAAAGCGGCTCCGGTAAAAGCTCGCTATTGAATACGCTAACGGGTTTTCTTCCCTATGAGGGCTCGCTCAAGGTCAATGGCGTTGAGTTGAAGAGTCTGGATGCCGACCGCTGGCGCCGTCTCCTGAGCTGGGTAGGGCAAAATCCGCAACTGCCGGCGGCAACGCTGCGTGACAACGTCCTGCTGTCATGCCCTGATGCCACCGAAGCACAGCTACAGCTTGCGCTGGATAAAGCGTGGGTCAGCGAGTTCCTCTCCCTTCTGCCGCAGGGTATTAACACGCCTGTCGGCGATCAGGCCGGTCGCCTGTCGGTCGGGCAGGCTCAGCGTGTCGCCGTCGCGCGGGCGCTGTTGGTACCCTGCCGCCTGCTGCTGCTGGACGAACCCGCAGCCAGCCTGGATGCCCATAGTGAGCAGCGCGTGATGCAGGCGCTGACCAATGCATCAACGCAGCAAACCACGCTAATGGTTACCCACCAGCTGGAAGGCCTTGCGAACTGGGATGCAATCTGGGTGATGCAGGATGGTCAAATTGTTGAACAAGGCAGTTATTCGCAACTGGCGACCGCAGGCGGCCCTTTTGCAACCCTGCTTGCTCATCGTCAGGAGGAGATTTAAATGCGCGCATTATGGCCTTACCTGGCGCTGTACAAACGACACAAATGGCTGCTGCTGCTCGGTATCGTGCTGGCGATCGTTACGCTGCTGGCCAGCATTGGCTTATTAACGTTATCCGGCTGGTTCCTGTCGGCATCGGCCGTTGTTGGCGTAGCGGGCATCTACAGCTTTAACTATATGTTGCCAGCCGCGGGCGTACGCGGCGCGGCGATCATTCGCACCGCTGGCCGTTATTTTGAGCGTCTGGTCAGCCATGACGCAACCTTTCGCGTCCTGCAGCATCTGCGGGTATTTACCTTCAGCAAACTGCTACCGCTCTCCCCCGCCGGGCTGGCGCGTTTTCGTCAGGGCGAACTGCTTAACCGGGTGGTTGCAGATGTCGATACCCTGGATCATCTCTATCTGCGCGTCATATCGCCGCTGGTAGGCGCGCTGGTGGTAATTCTCGTCGTCACCGTGGGGCTGAGCGTACTGGACGTTACTCTGGCTCTGACCCTGGGCGGTATTATGCTACTTACCCTGCTGGTGATGCCGCTGCTGTTCTATCGCGCCGGTAAGCCCGCCGGTGAAAGCATGACTCATTTCCGCGGGCAGTACCGCCAGCAGTTGACCTCATGGCTGCAGGGGCAGGCGGAGCTGATGCTGTTCAACGCCAGCGATCGTTACCGGCAGCAAATGGAAAAAACCGAAGCGCATTGGCTGGATGCGCAGCGTCGCCAGGCGGAACTGACGGCCCTCTCCCAGGCGCTGATGCTGCTGATTGGCGGAGTGGCGGTTATTACTATGCTGTGGCTCGCCTCCGCAGGCGTTGGCGGCGATACTCAACCGGGCGCGCTGATCGCGTTGTTTGTCTTCTGCGCGCTGGCGGCGTTTGAAGCGCTGGCGCCGGTAACCGGCGCATTTCAGCATCTGGGGCAGGTGATCGCTTCCGCAAAGCGCATTACGCAAATTACCGAACAAGAGCCGGAAGTCGCCTTCACTCAGGGCGAAAACCAAAAGCTGGATCGCGTTTCGTTAAGCTTAAATCAGGTTACCTTCAGCTATCCGCAGCAGCCCTCCCCTGCGCTGGAGAAAATTTCATTGCAGATCGAGGCCGGAGAGCATATCGCCATCCTGGGACGAACAGGCTGCGGTAAATCGACGCTGTTACAGCTGCTGACCCGTGCCTGGGATCCGGCGGAGGGAGAGATATTACTCAATGATCAGCCGCTGACGCAGCTTAACGAAGCGACGTTGCGCCAGGCGATGAGCGTCGTGCCACAGCGCGTACATCTGTTCAGCGCGACCCTGCGCGACAACCTGCTGCTGGCTTCCCCGGGGGCCAGCGATGCCCGGCTTGCAGAAACGCTTGAACGCGTCGGTTTAGCCAGGTTGCTGGAAGATAGCGGCCTGAATAGCTGGCTGGGAGAAGGTGGTCGTCAGCTTTCCGGCGGCGAGCTGCGCAGGCTGGCTATCGCTCGCGCCCTGCTTCACGATGCGCCGCTGATGCTGCTGGACGAACCTACTGAAGGCCTTGATGCGACGACCGAAAGCCAAATACTTGATTTACTTGCTGAAGTTATGCGTGAAAAAACCGTGCTGATGGTAACTCATCGTCTGCGCGGGCTGGCGCGGTTTAATCAGATAATAGTCATGGACAACGGAAAGATTATTGAGCAAGGTAGTCACGCAGAATTGCTGGCTGAACAGGGGCGTTACTACCAGTTTAAGCAGCGTCTGTAGGCTACTATTGAATCATTGCCTGATGCGTTGAGGTAAAAATGCGGCTGGTTCAGCTCTCTCATCATTCCATCGCCTTCCCCTCCCCGGAAGGCGCTTTGCGCGAACCTAATGGTCTGTTAGCGCTGGGCGGCGATCTTAGCCCGGCGCGGTTACTGATGGCCTATCAGCGCGGTATTTTTCCATGGTTTTCGCCCGGTGACCCAATTCTCTGGTGGTCCCCCGACCCGCGAGCGGTACTGTGGCCGGAGAAATTCCATCTCAGCCGCAGTATGAAGCGTTTTCATCAGCGCTCCCCGTATCGCGTAACGTTGAATCACGCCTTCGGTCAGGTTATTGAAGGCTGCGCCGATCATCGTGATGAAGGAACATGGATAACGCAGGGTATTGTTCAGGCATACCATCAGCTACATGAGCTGGGGCACGCTCATTCTGTTGAAGTGTGGCAGGGAGAGGAATTAGTGGGTGGCATGTACGGCGTTGCGCAGGGGGCGCTGTTTTGCGGAGAATCAATGTTCAGCCGAGCCGAAAATGCCTCCAAAACCGCACTGTTGGTCTTTAGCCAGGCGTTTATGCACGATGGTGGAAAATTAATCGATTGCCAGGTGCTAAACAAGCATACGGCTTCGTTGGGCGCAGTGGAAATTCCTCGCCGCGATTATCTCGACTATCTCTCCGTACTGCGGACGTATCGTCTGCCGGAGCGGTTCTGGGTGCCAAGGGTGCTATTTGCAGGAGAAGCATAAATGTTTTCAGCACATTTTTTGTCGGGATGTTATAATTGCGCGGTAGAGTAGCTTCTGCCCGTTGCCCCGCCGCCGTTTGGGAATAATAAGAGTCAGATAACGCCCATCGTTCTGTCACTCCCCCTTTACGTTTGCGCCTGTCGCCCGGTTTATCCGCGTGAATTACGGGCAATGCGCCAAAACTACTTCGGCGATTTGACGTAAAACTTTACATACTTGCTGAACTTCGGCATTATCTTGCCGGTTCAAAACTACGGTAGTGATACCCCAGAGGACTAGATGGCCAAAGAAGACAATATTGAAATGCAGGGCACCGTACTTGATACGCTGCCTAACACTATGTTCCGCGTAGAACTGGAAAACGGTCACGTGGTAACTGCGCATATTTCCGGTAAAATGCGTAAAAACTACATCCGCATTCTGACGGGCGACAAAGTGACTGTTGAGCTGACCCCGTACGACCTGAGCAAAGGCCGCATTGTCTTCCGTAGTCGCTGATCGTTTTCGCGCTTAACGCGCCAGATGCTGAAGGCCGGGATAATTCCCGGTCTTTTCATTTCTTTTATTCTCACGCCGTTTCCCTCTTCGGCTTTGACGGCCCTGTCTCTGCGCCCGTAAAATAATAGCTGGATTGTCCTGGCGAGAAAGGATACCCCAATGAGCGCCCTGCAAATTATCTATCCCAACGATATGCTTCATCCGTCACAACCTGACGAGATGTTTTTAGCTGAGTACACTTATGCCTGCCAAAGCAGTATTACCTGCCTGTTACTCTCATCAGAGGCTGTGGCGCTGGGCGACTACCGCTTTTCATCCAGTTTTTCAGCCAATATGCCGGTACTGTGGCGCGGATGGATGCTGCACCCGGATGAGTACGAAAGTTTATCCCGAGCGGTGGAAAAGCGAGGCGCTCGCTTATTAACGTCATGCCAGCAATATCTTCAATGCCACCATTTGCCGGGCTGGTATGAAAGTTGTCGGGATCTCACGCCAGAAACCATCGTGACTAGCGAAGATGCTGACTTTGCTGCCCTCACTAAGGAATATGGTTGGCCTGCTTATTTTGTGAAGGACTATGTAAAGTCGCTCACAACCTCCCGCGGCTCAATCGCTCGCAATGCGCAAGAAATTGATGAAATCATCACATTGCTTAAACAGTTTCGCGGTGAAATTGAAGGAGGAGTTTGCCTGAGACGCGTGGAGAAATTTGATACATCCAGCGAAAGGCGATTCTTTGTTCTCGATGGCAAAGTTCATGCCGCAAACGGCGATATCCCTGCCAGGGTTAGCGAAATCGCCGCACGTATAAACAGCCCTTTTTACTCTATAGATGTTATCAATGATGAAGCTGGTGCTTTGAGGCTCGTCGAGATCGGTGACGGCCAGGTATCGGATATCAAAGAGTGGTCCGTTGAGCGTTTTGTGAAAATGCTGAGTGACTATGCGGTAAGTCAGGAAATTTAAGGATGGAATGCTGCCTTTATGGCAGTGAACTGGGCAAACCGCACCCCATCATATTGTTATTATTGAAATTAAACAATAAACCTCCTCTGCCATATTATTTTTAACCGGTTTTTTATTTCTTTAAAATCAATATGTTAAAAAAGATAATAAGAGGATTCAGAAGAAAGGCATAAAAAAACCGGCCCTTAGGCCGGTTTTGACGTTTCACGCAAGCGACTTAATGTGCCGCTTCCGGTTTGTGCTTTTGCGCGCTCTGGAAGGCGTAGGTCAGCGCATTTTTCTCTTTATCCAGCTCAACGATCACCTGACCGCCGTCAACCAGTGAGCCAAAAAGCAGCTCGTTGGCCAGCGGTTTTTTCAGGTTGTCCTGAATCACCCTCGCCATCGGACGCGCGCCCATGGCCCGGTCGTAGCCTTTCTCGGCCAGCCAATCGCGGGCTTCCTGGCTTACTTCCAAAGAGACGCCTTTCTGATCCAGCTGGACCTGCAGCTCAACGATAAACTTATCCACCACCTGATGGATAACCGTCGTGGACAGGTGATCGAACCAGATAATGTTGTCGAGGCGGTTACGGAACTCCGGCGTAAAGATCTTTTTGATCTCATCCATCGCATCCGGACTGTTGTCCTGATGGATAAGGCCAATCGATTTACGCTCGGTTTCACGCACGCCGGCGTTGGTGGTCATCACCAGCACCACGTTGCGGAAATCCGCTTTGCGGCCGTTGTTATCGGTCAGCGTACCGTTATCCATTACCTGCAACAGCAGGTTAAAGACGTCCGGATGCGCTTTTTCAATTTCATCGAGCAGCAGTACCGCGTGCGGATGCTTAATCACCGCATCGGTCAGCAGCCCGCCCTGATCGAAACCGACGTATCCCGGAGGCGCACCAATTAAGCGGCTGACGGTATGACGTTCCATATATTCGGACATATCAAAACGCAGCAGCTCAATACCCAGCGACTTCGCCAGCTGTACAGTAACCTCGGTTTTACCCACCCCGGTAGGCCCGGCAAACAGGAAAGAGCCGACAGGTTTGTGCTCATGGCCTAGCCCGGCGCGCGCCATCTTGATCGCTTCGGTTAAGGCCTCAATCGCTTTATCCTGGCCAAAGACCAGCATTTTCAGGCGATCGCCAAGGTTTTTCAGCGTATCGCGGTCGCTGCGGGAAACGCTCTTCTCAGGAATACGCGCAATTCGCGCCACCACGGACTCAATATCCGCCACGTTGACCGTTTTCTTACGTTTGCTCACCGGCATCAAGCGCGCGCGCGCGCCGGCTTCGTCAATCACGTCAATCGCCTTATCCGGCAGATGACGATCGTTAATGTATTTCACCGCCAGTTCCACCGCCGCACGTACCGCTTTCGCGGTGTAACGCACGTCGTGGTGCGCTTCATACTTCGGCTTCAGACCGTTAATAATCTGCACTGTCTCTTCCACGGAAGGTTCGGTGATATCAATTTTCTGGAAACGACGCGCCAGCGCACGATCTTTCTCAAAGATGTTGCTGAACTCCTGGTAGGTCGTCGAACCGATAACCCGGATTTTACCGCTGGAAAGCAGCGGCTTAATCAGGTTAGCGGCATCGACCTGCCCGCCGGAAGCCGCGCCCGCACCAATGATAGTGTGGATCTCATCAATGAACAGAATACTGTTGGTATCCTGCTCCAGCTGCTTAAGCAGCGCTTTAAAGCGTTTTTCAAAATCGCCGCGGTATTTAGTGCCTGCCAGCAGCGAGCCAATATCCAGTGAATAGATAGTGCAGTCGGCCATCACTTCCGGTACGTCGCCCTGCACGATACGCCAGGCGAGACCTTCGGCAATTGCGGTCTTACCGACGCCGGATTCCCCCACCAGCAGCGGGTTGTTCTTGCGACGGCGGCACAGAACCTGAATAGCACGTTCCAGCTCTTTCTCGCGGCCGATCAGCGGATCGATACCGCCTACGCGGGCAAGCTGGTTGAGGTTGGTGGTGAAGTTTTCCATACGATCCTCCCCGCCTGCTTGCTCTTCACTGCTGCCAGGCTGGCTTCCGCTGTTATCGGAAGACTGGCTCGGCTCGTCTTTGCGCGTACCGTGAGAGATGAAGTTCACCACATCAAGTCGGCTGACTTCATGTTTACGCAGCAGGTATGCCGCCTGAGACTCCTGTTCGCTGAAAATCGCGACCAGAACGTTGGCGCCGGTCACTTCGCTGCGACCGGATGACTGGACGTGGAAAACAGCACGTTGCAACACGCGCTGGAAGCTCAGCGTCGGCTGAGTGTCGCGCTCTTCTTCCGTTGCAGGCAGTACGGGTGTGGTCTGTTCGATGAAGGCTTCAAGTTCCTGACGCAGCGCGACCAGGTCCACTGAACACGCTTCAAGCGCTTCGCGGGCCGAAGGGTTGCTAAGCAGCGCCAGCAACAAGTGCTCGACGGTCATGAACTCATGACGGTGCTCGCGCGCTCTGGCGAAAGCCATGTTTAAACTGAGTTCCAGTTCTTGATTGAGCATAGGCACCTCCCCCAAGTTTATTGCCTGCATTCAGGCTTTTTCTAGCGTACACAACAACGGATGTTCGTTCTCCCTCGCGTATTGGTTCACCATCGATACTTTGGTTTCCGCGACTTCAGCGGTAAACACCCCGCAAATCGCTTTACCTTGATAGTGAACCGTCAGCATCAGTTGCGTTGCACGTTCAACATCATAAGAAAAGAATTTTTGTAACACGTCAATAACAAACTCCATTGGAGTGTAGTCATCATTGACTAATATCACTTTATACATAGATGGCGGTTTTAGCGCATCTTTAACTTCGTCCTCGATTAGCTGATCGAAGTCCAACCAGTCTCTCTTACTCATCGTCAGTGTTCATCATCGGTTGCTGTTGCCAACAGGCAGTGGCCTGTCGATGACCAGAGGCTATGCACATCACAAATCTACAATAGATCATAGATAATTATCATCTATTACTTCCATCCGCGATGTCTGTCACATTCCCCGGCAATAGCGTTAACTGCTTCAAATTTTGACGCATTTTTCACCGTCCCCGGTCGTCAATCGCTTGACGCATTTCCTGATTTCTCTAAATTGTAGTGGCGAGAGTTGGCGAGCAAATGAACAACTCGTCACTCCACTACCGGTTCATTCCATCTTACTTATAAGATTTACGAAGGATGTCGAAGTATGGAAATGGGTACTGTTAAGTGGTTCAACAATGCCAAAGGGTTCGGTTTTATCTGCCCTGAGGGCGGCGGCGAAGACATTTTCGCCCATTACTCGACCATCCAGATGGATGGTTACAGAACGCTAAAAGCCGGACAAGCGGTTCGGTTTGATGTTCACCAGGGGCCAAAAGGTAATCACGCCAGCGTGATCGTCCCTGTTGAAGCGGAAGAAACAGAAACAGCCGCATAACTCTTTTGCTTCATTGTGTACATCCTGCCAGTAAAATGCCAGTCCTTCTGACTGGCATTTTTTTATCGCTACTCCCGTGCCAGGGCGTCGACCGGGTCCAGACGAGCCGCATTGCGCGCCGGGAGCCAGCCAAACAACACTCCGGTCAGCGTCGAGCATAAAAATGCGGTCAGCAGCGCCAGCGGCGAAAAGCCGATTTCCCAGCCGGGCAAAAACAGCTGCAGCACGAAGGCAATCAGCAACGAAAGCGTCACGCCCAGCGCCCCGCCGACCAGGCAAACCAGCACCGCCTCAATCAAAAACTGCTGCAGTACGTCGCTAGCCCGCGCCCCGACAGCCATACGGATACCGATCTCTCGCGTGCGTTCGGTAACGGAGACCAGCATAATATTCATCACGCCAATCCCGCCGACCACCAGCGCAATCACCGCCACCAGGGTCAGAAACAGCTGTAGTGTATGTGTGGTCCGTTCCGCCGTTTTCAAGATGCTGTCCATATTCCAGGTGAAAACATCTTTCTTACCGTGGCGCAGTTCCAGGAGACGTAACAGCTGCTGCTCGGCAAGCGCGCTGTCGTAACCTTCATTGACCCGGACGGTGATGGAGTTCAGCCACGACTGCCCCATAACCCGGCCGGCCATCGTGGTATAGGGTAACCAGACGCGCAGAATTTTGCTGCTGCCAAACATCGACTGTTTTTCATCAGCGACGCCGATGACCGTCGCGGGCATGTTGCCGACAAGAATCACTTCGCCAACGACCCGCGCTTTGTGCGGAAATAGCTGTCGACGCGCGTTGCTATCGAGCACCACCACCTGCGCGCGGCTATTTAGCTGGAGTTCGTTGAAGGTGTTGCCTTCGCTAAAAGTCATACCGTAAACGTTAAAGTACTGCGCCCCCACGCCCTCAGCGCTAGCGGCAACGTCGATATTATCCGCCCGCAGACGCAGGCTTTTGGAGACCGCAGGGGTCGCCGAGCTGACCCAGGGCTGTTTCTGAATAGCAAGCAGATCGTCGTACTTCAGCGACTGCTGATAGCGGGGATCGTCATCGCCGAAATCCTTACCGGGATAAACATCAATGGTATTGGTGCCGATGGCGCGGATATCGGCCAGCACCATTTGCTTCGCGGCATCGCCCACCACCACAATCGACACCACCGATGCAATGCCGATAATGATCCCGAGCATCGTCAGCAGCGTGCGCATTTTATTCGCCGCCATGGCGCGCCAGGCCATGACCAGCGCCTCGCGAAAACCGCTACTGAACTGACGCCATGCCGACGGTTCGGCCGCCGTGCGCTGGCGCAGCGCGCCGCCTTGCGCGGAGCTCAACGCGGGCGGGTTACGCACGATCTCACCGTCGTGTATCTCAATGACCCGCTCAGCCTGAGCCGCCACCTGCGGGTCATGGGTGACGATAATGACCGTATGTCCCTGCGCTTTCAGCTGGTGAAGGATCCCCATGACCTCTTCGCCGGAGCGGCTGTCCAGCGCACCGGTAGGCTCATCCGCCAGAATCACTTCCCCGCCGTTCATCAGGGCGCGGGCGATACTCACCCGCTGCTGTTGGCCGCCGGAGAGCTGTGAAGGTTGATATTCTGCCCGGTCGCCAAGCCCCAGTCGTACCAGCAGCTCATGGGCGCGGGCCAGCCGCGCTTTGCGCTCCGCTCCGGCATAGACCGCCGGCACTTCCACGTTCTGCGCCGCGGTGAGATGCGATAGCAGATGATAGCGCTGAAAAATAAAACCGAAATGTTCCCGCCGCAGTCGCGCCAGCTCATCGCCGTTGAGACGTGCCACGTCGGTTCCGGCAACCCGATAGGTGCCGCTGGTGGGTTTATCCAGACAGCCGAGAATATTCATCAGCGTGGATTTCCCTGAGCCGGAGGCCCCGACAATAGCCACCATCTCGCCGGCGGCAATGCTCAACGTAATACCTTTCAGCACCTCAACGTTGCCATCGCCGGAGGGGTAGCTGCGGCGAATATCACGCAGTTCAAGTAACGCCGTCATTTCGCTGCTCCGGCCGCACCTTCGCCGATAATGACTTCATCCCCCTCTTCCAGCCCTTTCACCACCGCCACATCGGTGTCATTCCGCGCACCGATAACGATTTCACGCTCTTTAACTTCACCGGTACGTAGCAGACGCACGTGATAGCGGTTATCGCCGATGGCCTCCCCCAGCGCGCTCAGCGGGATGGTGATGACGTTTTTGACTTCCGAAAGCTGAATATGCACCTGGGCGGTCATCTCCAGGCGCAGGATGCCCTGCGGGTTCGGTACCTCAAAGCGGGCGTAGTAGAAGATGGCGTCGTTAACCTTTTCAGGCGTCGGTAGAATATCCTTCAGCGTCCCTTCATAGCGCGTCAGCGGATCGCCCAACACCGTAAACCAGGCCTTTTGCCCCGGCTTGAGATGGATGACGTCCGCTTCCGAAACCTGCGCCTTCACCAGCATGGTGCTGAGATCGGCCAGGGTCAAAATATTCGGCGCCTGCTGGGCGGCAATCACCGTCTGCCCCTGCAGGGTGGTGATTTGCGTCACTTCCCCGGACATCGGCGCCAGAATTTTGGTGTAGTCGAGGTTGGTTTTAGCCGTATCCAGGGTGGCCTGATTGCGTTTGACCTGCGCTTCAATCGTGCCGATTTGCGCCTCTTTCACCGCCAGGTCGGTCGCTGCAGTGTCCAGGTCCTGCCGGGAGACCAGCTGACGCTGCGCCAGCTGCTGCTGGCGAGCTAAAGTCGCCGCAGAGAGTTTACGCTCCGCGCGCGCCTGGTTGAGCTGCGCCCGCAGCTCCATCAGCGTCGCTTCAACTTCCTTAATCTGGTTTTCCGCCTGCTCCGGGTCAATAACCCCCAGCAGCTGGTCTTTTTTCACTTTGTCGCCAATCTCGACGCGCAGCGTTTTGAGCTGTCCGCTCACCTGCGCCCCGACATCCACTTTTTTTAACGCATCCAGCTTACCGGTCGCCAGCACGCTCTGCTGCAGGTCCCCTTTACGCACCACCAGCGTCTGATATTGCGGTAGCGGCGCATTCAGTATTCGCCATCCCCAGACGGCGAGGGCCAGCACGACAATCGCCAGCAGCCACCAAATTTTCCTGCGCTTTCCATTTAATTTCATAACCATTCCTGATGTTTTAATCCGCAGAACCCGCGTCAATTCTATCTAAATGCGGTAACAGAATAACGTTCATTTTTAGCTGCGCTTAATTTTTGTTTAACTGAGGTTGAGTGACGTGCAGATGCAGACGCGCCGGAATCGCTCCCGGCACGAAGATATAAACGTTGGTCGCCGCTAATCCGCCCGCCCGCGCGCCAGCCATAGCACGCGAGAAAACATTTTTTTCAACAGCGTCGGAATGGCGTCAACGCCGCGACGTCCGGCCTCCATCGCCACTTCAATCGCCAGGTCAGGCTTAGACGAGCGATGAATCGCTTTGGTGATCACCCGCCGCATATTCATAGGAATATTCATCGGCAGCTGCGCGACCCGATGATAAACATCATCGAATCCCTGACGATACATAAAATGTTCCATATCCATCGCCGGTAGCGCGGTGAGATGGTCTCGCTCCAGCATTTTATCGTCATTCAACAAACTGCGAACGGTGGCGGCGTATTTCTTCCCGGCTTCATCGCCATCCACCAGCACGTGCCACTCAATGCCCATTCGCCGGGCGAACTTAATCAGCGGTTTTAAACCCGACTGGGCAAACTCGATCACCTTCACCCCTTCCGCATCAAAGTGATGGCCGCACTGGCGGGCCAGTTCGTTGATAACCCAGGTTTCCGTCTCGCCTTCCACCAGCAGCCAGCAGCGGGCAAACAGCGATGAAGCGCGGTTAAAACGAATATGAAATGCGATGCGTCGACTGTCTTCTGCATTCATTCCACCAGGCCCCAGCCGCCAGGCCGACACCCGTGACGATTCACGCACCAGTCGGCACACATGCTCGACGGGCGTTAGCGACAGCAGCTCGCCGGAGTTCGTCGTCGTCACCCGCTGCAGCGGCAGCAAATTGAGCAAATGCCAGGCCACGGATAGCATAATGGGGTGCAGTCGGGTTTCCGGATCCTCAATTAACAGCAGCGGCCGCGCATCGCGATCGAGTCTGACGGTCCCTTTCGCCTGCAACAACGTGGAAAAGAGCCCCAATAAAATCACCCGATGGCTACGGCCGCCGGGTTTGTCGATCATACGGTTGATGATGTCCAGATAGCGCCAGCTGCGCTGTTCATCATGTGAATGGCGGCGCATCAGGCGGTGACGAGATTGCGCGCTGCTCTGCTCGGCAAAATAGTGCTCCAGCAGCTGCACCATGGCCGACAGCCCCTGTCTGATTTGCCCGTCGGTTAAATTTTGCGGATGGTGCACCAGCTCGCGGGAGAGAAAATCGAGCTGGCGGGCGGTAATTTCGATCTGCGGCGAATGCGGCACGGTACCGTTATGGATCCGCCGCATAAAACGGGCATCGCGCAGGCGCAGCACCGGCATCAGCCGCACCAGGTGACGGGCGAGCTCATCAATATCTTCAAGCTCCAGCGCTTCCCCTTCGCCGTTAATAAAGCTGCGCAGAGTCATCACGCTATCATCATCGGCAAGCTCCCCCTCCAGGCGGTAGAACACTCGCTGATAGCCATCGTCGCAGGGTACCCAGCAATTGCTGAGCGGCCGATAGCGGCGGACCCGATGGCGGCCCGGTTCATTTTCACGGAAGGTCAGAATAATATGCAGATGACGCTCGCGCCCCTGAACATCCCCGGGCGGAAACCAAAAATCTTCCCGAACAAAATGATACAGATCGAACTCCGGCGACAGGAGCAGCGTCAGGGCATCCAGCAGGCTGGATTTACCCCATGCATTTTCGCCAATCAGCACGTTATTTTGCTCCAGCATCAACGATAACCGGTTGATGCCGCGAAAGCCTACTATTTCGACGCGCTCAAGATGCATATCCCCTCCGCTCGGTGGCTACTTTCTCCTTCAGTTATCAGCAGTATAGCGAGGTGGGGATGAACATGACACACCCACTACTCCGCGCTGCAGGATAAATCTTAAGCGTATGTATCCGCACGGTGACTATTCAGCTTGCAAAATACTTAACGGGTTGCCAGTTTTTTAATTTGTTCTGTTCTACACTTCAACTCGGTAGACATTACTGAAGGAATCACATCACCTTGCCCTAAATCAAGTTACCTCGATTTATATTGCTAGTGCGACGATGTTGAACGTCCATAAAATAGCGGCGCTTTATTTTTATCGTCGTTATTTATATCGATAAATAAAGACCGGCGCGGTTTTCCGCGCTCGTAACATTATTTTATTGAGGTGGTTATGTTTAGAAAATTAGCAGCAGAATGCTTTGGTACATTCTGGCTGGTGTTTGGTGGTTGCGGCAGCGCCGTTCTGGCGGCAGCCTTCCCGGAATTAGGTATTGGTTTTGCCGGCGTCGCGTTAGCCTTCGGCTTAACGGTATTAACCATGGCGTTTGCCGTCGGTCATATTTCCGGCGGCCACTTTAACCCGGCAGTCACTTTAGGCCTGTGGGCTGGCGGTCGTTTCCCGGCTAAAGAGGTGATTGGCTATATTATCGCCCAGGTTGTCGGTGGTATTATTGCCGCCGCTATTCTGTATATTGTCGCCAGCGGTAAAGCGGGCTTTGACGCCGCCGCCAGCGGGTTCGCGTCGAACGGTTACGGCGAACACTCACCGGGCGGTTTCTCCATGCTCTCCGCAATTGTGATTGAGATTGTCCTGACCTGCGGCTTCCTGTTGGTCATCCACGGTGCCACCGATAAAAACGCTCCGGCGGGCTTCGCCCCTATCGCCATTGGCCTGGCGCTGACCCTTATTCACCTGATCAGCATTCCGGTCACCAACACTTCTGTCAACCCGGCTCGTAGCACCGCGGTAGCGATTTTCCAGGGCGGCTGGGCGCTGCAGCAGCTGTGGCTATTCTGGGTGATGCCGATTATCGGCGGTATTCTCGGCGGCGTGCTCTACCGTACTCTGCTGGAAAAACGCAGTTAAGCACCCTCGCTTCTCTGAAGGCCCGGTTTCCCGGGCCTTTCTTTTTTTCGACTACTTTACTCAGTCCGGCGATTTGGGTAGTGTCAGGGACGCTATTTTCACTCTGCAAGGACCACGTCGTTCATGTTTTCGGGACTATTAATCATTCTGCTGCCGTTAATCGCAGGCTACCTTATTCCTCTCCATCGGCCGTCAGCCCTTAAACTTATCGCACGACTTCTGAGCTGGATCGTTTACGTTATTCTCTTTTTTATGGGAATTAGCCTGGCGTTCCTCGATAATCTGGCCAGCAACCTGTTGTCGATACTTCATTACGCAGCGGTCAGCGTCGTCATTATCCTGCTGTGTAATATTGCGGCTCTGATGTGGCTTGAGCAGAAAATGCCCTGGCAAAATCATCATCGCCAGGAAAAATTACCCTCTCGTCTGGCAATGGCGCTGGAATCCCTTCAGCTATGCGGCGTAGTCCTTATTGGTTTTCTTATTGGCCTGAGCGGCCTGCCTTTTTTACAACACGCCACCGAGGCCAGTGAATATACGCTGATTTTCCTGCTGTTCCTGATCGGTATTCAGCTGCGTAATAATGGCATGACCCTGCGGCAAATCGTTCTGAATCGCCGCGGAATGATGGTTGCGGTGGTGGTGATGGTGAGCTCACTGCTGGGCGGAATCATTAATGCCTTTATTCTCGACCTGCCGCTAAAAACCGGCCTGGCCATGGCCTCCGGCTTTGGCTGGTATTCGCTTTCCGGCATCCTGTTAACAGAATCCTATGGCCCGGTGATTGGTAGCGCCGCCTTCTTTAACGATCTGGCACGAGAGCTGCTGGCGATTATGCTGATCCCGGGGCTGGTACGCCGCAGCCGTTCAACGGCGCTAGGCCTGTGCGGCGCAACATCGATGGATTTTACGCTGCCGGTGCTGCAGCGCTCAGGCGGCGTGGAGATCGTGCCGGCAGCTATTGTTCATGGCTTCATTCTCAGCCTGCTGGTGCCCATCCTGATGGCCTTTTTCTCCGCTTAATACCTCTCAGGCGGTAGCCCTCTGCCGCCAATTTTGCGCTAAATCAATCTCCCTGTAAGTTGTATCAGAAATACCTTTTCTCCTCACGCGCTCGGGCATAACCTTAAACATGTATATTAAATATAACTTTAAAAGGTGTGACCATGTTTTGTGTGCAATGTGAACAAACCATCCGTACTCCGGCAGGAAACGGCTGCTCTTACGCGCAGGGTATGTGCGGGAAAACGGCCGAAACGTCCGATCTGCAGGATCTGCTGATTGCCTCTCTGCAGGGCCTCTCCGCCTGGGCGCTTAAAGCTCGTGAATATGGCATCATCGACCACGACGTCGATAGCTTTGCGCCGCGCGCTTTTTTCTCTACGCTGACTAACGTTAACTTCGACTCCCCGCGTATCGTTGGCTATGCGCGTCAGGCTATCGCCATGCGTGAAGCGCTTAAAGCCCAGTGCCTGAGCATTGATGCCCACGCGACGGTTAACAATCCGATGGCCGCTGTGCAACTGGCTAGCGACGATCTGGGCGACCTGCAGCGTCAGGCGGCGGAATTTACTCCGAACAAAGACAAAGCGGCCATCGGCGAGAACATTCTCGGCCTGCGCCTGCTGTGCCTGTACGGCCTGAAAGGCGCTGCGGCCTATATGGAGCACGCGCACGTTTTGGGCCAGTACGATAACGACATCTACGCCCAGTACCATAAAATCATGGCATGGCTGGGTACCTGGCCTGCCGATATGAACGCTCTGCTGGAGTGCTCAATGGAAATCGGCCAGATGAACTTCAAAGTCATGAGCATTCTGGACGCCGGTGAGACCACCAAATACGGTCATCCGACCCCAACCCAGGTCAACGTTAAAGCGACCGAGGGCAAGTGCATCCTGATCTCCGGCCATGACCTGAAAGATCTCTATAACCTGCTGGAGAAGACCGAAGGCACCGGCGTTAACGTCTACACCCACGGGGAAATGCTGCCGGCGCACGGCTATCCGGAGCTGCGTAAATTCAAACACCTGATTGGGAACTACGGCAGCGGCTGGCAGAACCAGCAGGTGGAGTTCGCCCGTTTCCCGGGGCCGATCGTCATGACCTCTAACTGCATCATCGACCCAACCGTCGGCGCCTATGACGATCGTATCTGGACCCGTAGCATCGTTGGCTGGCCGGGCGTGAACCATCTGGAAGGCGAAGATTTCGCCCCGGTTATCGCCCAGGCGCAGCAGATGGCAGGCTTCCCGTACAGCGAGATCCCGCATCTCATCACCGTAGGTTTCGGCCGTCAGACCCTTCTGGGCGCTGCTGATACCCTTATCGATCTGGTGAGCCGGGAAAAACTGCGCCACATCTTCCTGGTTGGCGGCTGCGACGGCGCGCGGGGCGAGCGTAATTACTTCACCGATTTTGCCACCAGCGTACCGGACGACTGCCTGATCCTGACCCTGGCCTGCGGTAAATACCGCTTCAATAAACTCGATTTCGGCGATATTGAAGGCCTGCCGCGTCTGGTCGATGCCGGTCAGTGCAACGACGCTTACTCGGCGATTATCCTGGCGGTGACCCTGGCGGAAAAACTGGGCTGCGGCGTCAATGATCTGCCGCTATCGCTGGTGCTTTCCTGGTTCGAGCAGAAAGCGATTGTCATTCTGCTAACCCTGCTCTCACTGGGCGTGAAAAACATCGTAACCGGCCCGACCGCGCCAGGCTTCTTCACCCCGGATCTGCTGGCCGTGCTCAATGAGAAATTCGGTCTGCGCTCTGTGACCACCGTAGAAGAAGACATGAAGCAACTGCTGAGCGCGTAAGGAGCTATCCATGACCATGCCAACCTCACAATGCCCGTGGCGGATGCAGGTGCATCACATCCATCAGGAAACGCCGGATGTGTGGACCATTTCATTGCTCTGCCATGACTATTATCCGTACCGTGCCGGGCAGTACGCGCTGGTGAGCGTGCGTAATTCGGCAGAGACCCTGCGCGCTTACACTATTTCGTCCACGCCGGGCGTCAGCGAATATATTACGTTGACCGTTCGCCGTATTGACGATGGCGCGGGATCACAGTGGCTCACCCGCGACGTAAAGCGCGGCGACTATATCTGGCTGTCCGACGCGATGGGGGATTTCACCTGCGATGATAAAGCGGACGATAAGTTCCTGATGCTGGCCGCAGGCTGCGGCGTCACGCCGATCATGTCGATGCGCCGCTGGCTGGCAAAATATCGCCCGCAGGCTGATGTGCAAGTGATTTTTAACATTCGTTCGCCGCAGGATGTGATTTTCGCTGAGGAGTGGCGTCAGTATCCGGTGACCCTGGTGGCGGAAAATAACGCTACCCACGGTTTCGTGGCAGGACGTTTAACGACTGAACTACTGCAAAGCGTGCCGGATCTGGCATCGCGCACCGTGATGACCTGCGGTCCGGCGCCGTATATGGATCTCGTCGAGCAGGAAGTGAAAGCGCTGGGCGCGACGCGCTTCTTTAAAGAGCAGTTCTTTACGCCAGTCGCCGTCGCGGCCACCAGCGGTCTGAAGTTCACCAAACTGCAGCCGGCGAAAACGTTTTATGCCCCGGTCGGCACCACGCTGCTCAAAGCGCTGGAAAGCAATAAGGTGCCGGTTACCGTCGCCTGCCGCGCGGGCGTTTGCGGCTGCTGCAAAACGAAAGTGGTTTCCGGTGAATATACCGTCAGCAGCACCATGACGTTAACCGATGCGGAAATCGCTGAAGGCTACGTGCTGGCCTGCTCCTGCCAGCCGCAGGGAGATTTGGTACTGGCTTAATGTTGTTGCTGGCCATGCTACGCGGTAATCGTCGGGTAGCATGGCTCTTACTGAACTGCCGGAACGGCAGTGAACCAATTCAAAAATGCCGATGCTATCGGTCATCCTTTCTAAGCTGCCTGTACGGCAGTGAACTCGCTGTAATAGCCGACATGGTTAAGTTGGTTTTTCTAAGCTGCCTGTACGGCAGTGAACACTAGCCCGGCGCACCTGCCTTATTGTTTTATCATGCAATAATCAATAAAAGGCCCTTTTACCCTTTTTTTGTGACAACAATAAAAATATTAAAAAATCAATATCTTAAAATACCCCCCAAAAAAAGGGTCTGAAAAACGAGCGGCGACACCCCGGTAAACAGGATGTGGCCAGGGTGAGGCAGAAAACCCTGGTGCACTTAGCGCCAGGCCGAGTTTCCGCCAATGGAATATCGCCCTGCCCCGAGGAAGGCAATCGCCAGCGCGCCAACAAAGAAATAGACCAGACTCTCAATCGCCCACGCGCCTACCGCATCCAGCGCGAAGGTTTTGCCCGTCCCGACCATCAGCCAGGCCACAACCATCGTGAATGCCAGCACCAGCGCCGCGGGGCGCGTCAGGATCCCCACAATCAGCAAACATGGCGCAACCACTTCTCCAGCTAAAACCCCATAAGCGATAAAGCCCGGCAGACCTTTCGCCACCAGCATGCTGCTGATGCCCCCCACGCCATCGAATAGCTTGTGTAATCCGTGAAACAGCATCAGGCCGCCAACGGCAAGTCGTAACAAAAGTTTGCCAAAATCATCATGCGACAGCAGTTTATTAACACCATTTAACAGAGATTTAACCATTTGAAATGATTCCTGTTTACCACCGAAGGTGAACACAGCGTATGCGCAATGTCAGACGAATAAAAGCAGCTGAAAATGAGGGGCAAACGGCGGGCGTAATGGTCATTTTCATCTAAGCTTGTAAGCGTTATCACTTAAGGAGATGGAAAACCATGAAACAGACCGTGGCGGCATACATTGCCAAAACTCTAGAACAGGCTGGCGTTAAACGTATTTGGGGCGTGACTGGGGATTCTCTTAATGGCTTAAGCGACAGCCTGAACCGCATGGGGACCATCGACTGGATGCCCACGCGCCATGAAGAAGTTGCCGCCTTCGCCGCCGGAGCGGAAGCGCAGCTTACCGGCGAACTGGCGGTGTGCGCCGGTTCCTGCGGGCCGGGCAACCTGCATCTGATTAACGGTCTTTTCGACTGCCACCGCAACCATGTTCCGGTGCTGGCCATCGCCGCCCATATTCCTTCCAGCGAAATCGGCAGCGGTTACTTTCAGGAAACGCATCCGCAGGAGCTGTTTCGCGAATGCAGCCACTACTGCGAACTGGTCTCCTCGCCGGAGCAGATCCCGCAGGTGCTGGCCATCGCTATGCGCAAAGCGGTGATTAACCGCGGCGTCTCGGTAGTGGTGCTCCCCGGCGACGTTGCGCTAAAACCCGCGCCGGAAAGCGCCAGCAGCCACTGGTACCACGCCCCGCTGCCGCAGGTGACGCCAGCAGAAGAAGAACTGAAAAAACTGGCACAGCTGCTGCGCTATTCGAGCAATATCGCGCTGATGTGCGGCAGCGGCTGCGCCGGAGCGCATAAAGAGCTGGTTGAGTTCGCCGCGAAGCTGAAAGCGCCTATCGTTCACGCGCTGCGCGGCAAAGAGCACGTTGAATACGATAACCCTTATGATGTTGGGATGACCGGGCTGATAGGCTTCTCCTCCGGTTTCCATACCATGATGAACGCTGACACCCTGGTGCTGCTCGGCACCCAGTTCCCCTATCGCGCCTTCTACCCGACGGACGCAAAAATTATTCAGATCGATATCAACCCCGGCAGTATCGGCGCGCACAGTAAAGTGGACATGGCGCTGATCGGCGATATCAAATCCACCCTCAGCGCGCTGCTGCCGCATCTGGAAGAGAAAACCGACCGCAAGTTCCTCGACAAAGCCCTGGAACACTATCGCGACGCGCGCAAGGGGCTCGATGACCTGGCGAAGCCAAGCGATAAAACCCTTCATCCGCAGTATCTGGCGCAGCGGATCAGCCACTTTGCCGACGACGACGCCATTTTTACCTGTGACGTCGGAACGCCAACCGTGTGGGCTGCGCGCTATTTACAGATGAACGGCAAGCGCCGCCTGATCGGATCGTTCAACCACGGTTCGATGGCTAACGCCATGCCGCAGGCCATCGGCGCGAAGGCCACCGCCCCCGACCGTCAGGTCGTGGCAATGTGCGGCGACGGCGGCTTTAGTATGCTGATGGGGGATTTTCTCTCGCTGGCGCAAATGAAGCTGCCGGTGAAGATCGTTATCTTCAATAACAGCGTCCTGGGCTTTGTCGCGATGGAGATGAAGGCCGGCGGCTATCTGACAGACGGCACCGAGCTGCATGCGACCAACTTTGCCCGCATCGCCGAGGCCTGCGGCATTAAGGGCATCCGTGTCGAAAAAGCGGCTGACGTTGACCAGGCGTTGCAAACCGCCTTCAGTACCGACGGCCCGGTCCTGGTGGATGTGGTGGTCGCCAGTGAAGAACTGGCGATGCCGCCGCAGATCAAACTGGAGCAGGCCAAAGGTTTCAGCCTTTACATGCTGCGCGCGATTATTAGCGGCCGCGGCGATGAGGTTATCGAACTGGCGAAAACTAACTGGCTAAGGTAAAAATATCCTTTTCAATTCATACGCAAAAACATTCGTGTCGCATTAAGGCGGCAAGCCCGAAAATCCCCGGAAGCAGAAATAACGATGTGACCGGGGTTTGAGGGTGCAGCCAACGCAGAGGCAGCGCGAAGGATGAAGTGTATAAGGATATGTCATGATAGATTTACGCAGTGATACCGTCACCCGCCCGGGCCGCGCCATGAGGGAAGCGATGATGGCCGCCCCGGTCGGGGATGACGTGTATGGCGATGACCCGACCGTTAACGAACTCCAGCGCTTTGCCGCCGACCTGGCGGGCAAAGAGGCCGCTATCTTCTTGCCGACCGGCACTCAGGCCAACCTGGTCGCGCTGCTCAGCCACTGCCAGCGCGGCGAAGAGTATATTGTCGGCCAGGGCGCGCATAATTATCTCTACGAAGCCGGCGGCGCGGCGGTGCTCGGCAGTATCCAGCCGCAGCCTATCGACGCCGCAGCTGACGGTTCCCTGCCGCTCGATAAAGTCGCAGCCAAAATCAAACCGGACGATATCCATTTCGCCCCTACCCGGCTACTGTCGCTGGAAAACACCCACAACGGCAAAGTGCTGCCGCGTGAATATCTTAAAGATGCCTGGGAGTTTACGCGTCAGCGCGGCCTGGGGCTGCACGTCGACGGGGCGCGTATCTTTAACGCCGTCGTGGAATACGGCTGCGCGCTGCGTGAGATCACCCGCTACTGCGACTCTTTCACCATCTGTCTGTCTAAAGGTCTCGGCGCGCCGGTAGGCTCGCTGCTGGTGGGGAGCGAAGCGTATATTCGCCGCGCCATCCGCTGGCGGAAAATGGTCGGCGGCGGGATGCGTCAGGCCGGGATTCTGGCCGCGGCGGGCCTGTATGCTTTGCAGAACAACGTCGAGCGTTTAAAAGAGGATCATGATAACGCCGCATGGATGGCAGAACAGCTGCGCGCCGCCGGCGCGGAAGTAATGCGTCATGACACCAATATGCTTTTTGTTCGCGTCGGTGAAGCGCGCGCCGCCGCCCTGGGCGAGTATCTGCGCGAACGCGGAGTGCTGATCAACGCCTCGCCCATCGTGCGCCTGGTGACGCATATTGACGTGAACCGTCAGCAGCTTGCCGAGGTGGTTAGCCACTGGCAGACATTTTTAAATCGTTAAGGAGACCGGCGTGTCGCAGCGAATTCTGGTGCTTGGCGCCAGCGGTTATATCGGCCAGCATCTGGTGACAAGGCTCAGCGAGCAGGGCTTCACCGTGCTGGCGGCGGCGCGCCAGATCGACAGACTCAAGAAGCAGCATCTCCCCGGCGTCGAGTGCTACTCGCTCGATTTAAACCAGCCTGACGCGCTACCCGCCCTGCTGGCGCAGGTTGACACCGTTTATTATCTGGTACACGGGATGGGCGAAGGCGGCGACTTTATCCGCCACGAGCGGCAGGTCGCCCTTAACGTCCGCGACGCGCTGCGCAAAACGCCGGTGAACGAAGTCATTTTTCTCAGTTCGTTACAGGTTGCAGAAGAGGAACAATCCGATCATCTGCGCGCCCGCCAGATCACCGGCGATCTGCTGCGCGAATCGGGCATACCGGTAGCGGAAGTTCGCGCCGGCATTATCGTCGGCGCCGGTTCCGCCGCATTCGAAGTGATGCGTGATATGGTTTACAACCTGCCAGTACTGACGCCGCCGCGCTGGGTGCGCTCGCGCACCACGCCGATTGCGCTGGAAAACTTACTCTATTATCTGCTGCAGCTGCTGAACCATCCTGCGGCAGAGCATCGCATTTTTGAAGCCGCCGGGCCGGAAATTTTGAGCTATCAGCAGCAGTTTATCCGCTTTATGGCAGTCAGCGGCAAACGTCGGCCGTTGATCCCCATTCCTTTTCCGACCCGTTGGATTTCGGTGTGGTTTCTCAACATCATTACTTCAGTGCCGTCAACCACGGCCAGGGCGCTAATTCAGGGGCTAAAGCACGATCTGATCGCCGACGACCGCGCCCTGCGGGCGCTCATCCCGCAACCTCTCATCGCTTTTGATGAAGCGGTGCGCCGCACGCTAAAGGAAGAGGAGCAGCTGGTGAACTCCAGCGACTGGGGCTACGATGCGCAGGCCTTTGCCCGCTGGCGCCCAGAGTACGGTTACTACCCGAAACAGGCGGGCTGCACCGTTAACACTTCCGCCAGCCTTGCTGCGCTGTGGAAGGTGGTCAATCAAATTGGCGGCAAAGAGGGCTATTTCTTCGGCAACGCTCTGTGGAAAACTCGCGGCGCGATGGATCTGCTGGTCGGTCACCGGCTGGCAAAAGGTCGCCCGGAAAATGAATATCTGCAGACCGGCGATGCGGTGGACAGCTGGAAGGTGATTATCGTCGAGCCGGAAAAGCAGTTGACGCTGTTATTCGGCATGAAAGCGCCCGGCCTTGGCCGCCTGAGCTTTACCCTGTGCGATAAAGGCGACCATCGCGAACTGGACGTCCGCGCCTGGTGGCACCCGCACGGTATGCCGGGGCTCTGCTACTGGTTGCTGATGATCCCGGCGCATCTGTTTATTTTTCGCGGTATGGCCCGACGCATCGCGCACCTGGCGGAGCAAATCACCATCAAATAGAGTATAGGTACAGAATTCTTTCATGATTCTCATTGCATCGTAGTCAGAATCACGGAAAAATGCGCACGAAATTCTTTTGTTAAACAGTGGATCGATATGAAGGTACTGGTTACCGGTGCGACCAGCGGATTAGGCCGCAACGCGGTGGAATATCTGCGTAACAGGGGCATTAGCGTCAGAGCGACCGGGCGCAACGAAGCGATGGGCAAGCTTCTGAGCAAAATGGGCGCAGAGTTCGTCCCTGCGGACTTAACCGAGCTGGTCTCTTCGCAGGCCAAAGTGATGCTCGCCGGTATCGATACTCTGTGGCACTGTTCCAGCTTTACTTCACCCTGGGGCACTCAGCAGGCTTTCGATTTAGCCAACGTCCGCGCAACCCGTCGCCTCGGCGAATGGGCGGTTGCCTGGGGCGTACGCAACTTCGTACATATCTCCTCGCCGTCGCTCTATTTTGATTACCACCATCATCGCGATGTTCAGGAAGATTTTCGTCCGCAGCGTTTCGCCAACGAATTCGCCCGCAGCAAGGCGGCAAGCGAAGACGTGATCCATCTTCTGGCGCAGGCCAACCCGAATACCCGCTTCACGATCCTGCGTCCGCAAAGCCTGTTTGGCCCGCATGATAAAGTGTTTATTCCGCGTCTGGCGCAGATGATGCAGCACTATGGCAGCGTTCTGTTACCGCGCGGCGGCAGCGCGCTGGTGGACATGACCTATTATGAAAACGCGGTGCACGCGATGTGGCTCGCCAGCCAGCCACAGTGCGACCTTCTGCCCTCGGCCCGGGCGTACAACATCACTAACGGCGAACCGCAAACCTTGCACAGCATCGTGTTGAAACTCATCGATGAGCTGGGGATTAAGTGCCGCATCCGATCGGTTCCCTATCCTATGCTGGATATTATCGCCCGCAGCATGGAGCGCTTTGGCAATAAGTCAGCTAAAGAGCCCGCCTTTACCCACTACGGTGTCTCCAAGCTGAACTTCGATTTTACCCTTGATATCTCTCGCGCTCAGCAGGAGCTGGGCTATCAGCCGGTGGTGAACATGGATGAAGGGATTATCCGCACCGCCGCGTGGTTGAAGGACCACGGCAAGCTGCACTATTAACCGCGCCCGTACTTTTCCAGCAGCGCTTCAGCCATCGCCAGCGTTTGCGCATCGGCAACGCCGTCCCAGCGCGCGGGGCGGAAGTGCATCTGGAAAGCCATAATCACCCGCTTTTGCTGCGCTGGGGTCATTTCCGGCGTCACCTGATAGCCGTAGCGCGCCAGGACGTCCAGCAGCTCGGCAGTGTCTACCGGCTCGTATGACGGACGCCCCTGCAGATAAAACGCCACGCGCCGGGCATCCGGCCATGCGCCAATCCCCTGCTCCGCCAGCCTGTGCCACGGGAACAGCGGCCCCGGATCGTCTTTGCGCTGCGGGGCAATGTCGGCATGCGCGACTACGTTCTGCGGCAGGATCTGATAGCGAGCGATGATGTCCTTCGCCAACGGGATCAGGGCGTCAATCTGCGCCGGATTAAACGGCGTAAAGCTTTTCACCCCCGCCGTTTTTTGCCAGCCGCGATTCTCCAGCTCAATGCCAATCGAGGTATCGTTAATGCGCGTGCTGCCGCGCCAGAAGCTGACCCCCGCATGCCAGGCCAGATCCTCTTCCGGCACCAGCTGCCAGATCCGCGGTTTGCCTCCGTGCAGCGGCGGTTTCTCCGGGATCAGATAGTGAGAGCTCACCTGATTATCCGTCAGCGTCGCTAAAGAAACGTCGAAATCATCGGCGGTATAGTGGATCACCAGCACTTTGATGCGCGGATAAGCGGCCTGCGCCGGATGGCGCGTATCCAGCTGATAGCCATCGCGATCGATAATACCTTTTTCGCTGGCACAGCCCGCCAGCAGCAGCGCCAGCAGTACGCCTGCCCGGCATCGTTTCATCGGCGGGTCTTCACCGCGGTGCCGCTGACGCTGACCATCAGCATACTGCTGTCTTTTCCCACGGTTTCGTAGTCAATATCAATCCCGACCACCGCATTGGCGCCCAGCGCCTTCGCCTGCTCGCTCAGCTCTTCAAACGCAATTTCGCGGGCCTTGCGCAGCTCTTTTTCATAGGCGCCGGAACGACCGCCGACGATATCGCGAATGCTGGCGAAAAAATCGCGGAATACGTTGGCGCCGAGAATCGCTTCCCCGGTGACGACGCCGCAGTATTCAATGATGGGCTGACCTTCAAGGGTCGGAGTAGTGGAAAATTGCATGATGAAACTCCTTCTTTAGCGTTCAATGCGTTAGCTCTAAGGGTCAAGCACAATCCCTATCTGATACACTATGCTTGAAAAGATATTCTAACGTAGTGAGCTCATAAGGAAATCATCATGCGCTACAAAGTTCTTGCACTCGTCCTCCCCTGCGCGCTGGCGCTCAGCGCCTGTACTACCGTCACGCCTGCCTACAAAGATAACGGCACCCGTAGCGGCCCCTGCATCGAAGGCGGCCCGGATGACGTGGCGCAGAAGTTTTATGACTACCAGCTGCAGAATCGCAATAGCGATTTAACCGCGCTGCGTCCGTACCTGAGCGACGGTCTGGCAAAACTGCTGAACGACGCGCGTCAGGATCCGTCGAACAACGCCCTGCTGCAGTCTAATCTGTTCTCCAGCAGCAGTACCCCGGCCGACAGCGCCGAGGTCGCCAGTGCCTCCACGATCCCCAACCGCGATGCGCGCAACATTCCGCTGCGCGTGGAGCTAAAACAGGGCACCCAAAGCTGGAAGGATGAAGTGCTGATGATTCAGGAAGGCCAGTGCTGGGCGGTAGATGACGTCCGCTACCTCGGCAATAACGGCCATGCGCCGGCAGGCACCCTGCGTCAAAGTCTGGAAAAACGCTAACCGGCCGCTGGCACCTGGCAAAGAATCCCCGGTCTCCTTCAAGGCGCAGACCGGGGGCCGGTAGAGGCGAGGCTCATGGCTGAGCCGGGTAACAAAGCCAACGCTTCTGCGGCCTGAAGTATGACGGGTATAACCCGGTAAAATGTCGGTAATTACTCTGGTATTGCCGACATTTACTCCCCCCGCCTCCACGAAGCCATATTTTGTGCTAACTTTAAATGTAAACGTGGTTTACATTTAACTTTTAACGCATAAATATTGCATAACTATTCTGCCAAAGGTACTATTTGCGGCCTCAATTGCTATTTGTATCAGACTGCCCAGATGAGCATTAAATTAAACGGCATTAATTGCTTCTACGGCGCGCACCAGGCGCTGTTCGACATCACGCTGGATTGCCCGCAGGGGGAAACGCTGGTGCTGCTCGGCCCAAGCGGTGCCGGAAAAAGCTCGCTGCTGCGCGTTCTTAACCTGCTGGAGATGCCGCGTTCCGGCACGCTGAACATCGCCGGGAACCATTTCGACTTTACCAAAGCGCCTTCAGACAAAGCCATCCGCGAGCTGCGCCAGAACGTCGGTATGGTGTTCCAACAGTACAATCTGTGGCCGCATCTGACCGTGCAGCAAAACCTGATTGAAGCGCCTTGCCGCGTGCTCGGTTTAAGCAAAGATCAGGCTTTAGCGCGCGCAGAAAAGCTGCTCGAACGTCTGCGCCTGAAACCCTATAGCGATCGCTACCCGCTACATCTTTCCGGCGGCCAGCAGCAGCGTGTCGCCATTGCCCGCGCCCTGATGATGGAACCGCAGGTTCTGCTGTTTGATGAACCTACGGCGGCGCTCGATCCAGAAATCACCGCCCAGATCGTCAGTATTATCCGCGAACTGGCTGAAACCGGCATTACGCAGGTCATCGTCACCCACGAAGTGGAAGTGGCGCGTAAAACGGCAAGCCGCGTGGTGTATATGGAAAACGGCCATATCGTTGAACAAGGTGATGCCGGCTGCTTCGCGCATCCGCAGACCGACGCGTTTAAAAACTATCTTTCACATTGATGTTTTCGGGGAAATGACGATGAAAAAAGTACTGATTGCCGCTCTTCTTGCGGGCATGAGCCTCTCCGCTACCGCTGCCCAGACCATTCGTTTCGCCACCGAGGCCTCTTACCCTCCGTTTGAATCGATCGACGCTAATAACAAAATTGTCGGCTTTGACGTCGATCTGGCGAACGCGCTGTGTAAAGAGATTGATGCGACCTGCACCTTTACCAATCAGGCTTTCGACAGCCTGATCCCCAGCCTGAAGTTCCGCCGTTTCGACGCGGTAATGGCCGGGATGGATATCACCCCTGAGCGTGAAAAGCAGGTGCTGTTCACGACCCCGTACTATGAAAACTCTGCGCTGTTCGTCGGCCAGCAGGGTAAATTCACCAGCATCGATCAGCTGAAAGGCAAAAAAGTCGGCGTGCAGAACGGCACCACTCACCAGAAATTCATCACCGACAAACATCCGGAAATCACTACCGTTCCTTATGACAGCTACCAGAACGCGAAGCTGGACCTGCAGAACGGCCGTATTGACGCCGTGTTTGGCGATACCGCAGTAGTGACCGAATGGCTGAAGAGCAATCCGAAGCTGGGAGCAGTCGGCGACAAAGTCACCGATAAAGACTACTTCGGCACCGGTCTCGGCATTGCGCTGCGCCAGGGCAATACCGAGCTGCAGCAGAAATTTAACGCTGCGCTGGAAAAAGTGAAGAGCGATGGGACTTACCAGTCTATCTATAACAAATGGTTCCAGAAGTAACGCTGAATGAACGAATTTTTTCCATTAGCAAGCGCCGCCGGGATGACCGTCGGCCTTGCCGTTTGCGCCCTGATCATCGGTCTGGTGCTGGCGATGCTGTTTGCCGTCCTCGAGTCGGTGAAGCTGCGCCCGGTCGCCTGGCTCGCAACCGGCATTGTCACCCTTTTGCGCGGACTACCGGAAATCCTGGTAGTTCTGTTTATCTATTTTGGTTCCTCTCAGCTGCTGCTGACCCTTTCTGACGGCTTTACTATTAATCTCGGCATTGTGCAGATCCCGGTACAGATGCAGATTGAAAATTTTGACGTCAGCCCGTTCCTGTGTGGGGCTATCGCGCTTTCTCTGCTGTATGCCGCTTACGCATCGCAAACGCTGCGCGGGGCGCTTAAAGCCGTTCCGCAGGGGCAATGGGAATCCGGTCAGGCGCTGGGATTATCAAAAGCCGCTATTTTCTTTCGCCTGGTGATGCCGCAGATGTGGCGCCACGCGCTGCCGGGCCTCGGTAACCAGTGGCTGGTGCTGCTGAAGGATACCGCACTGGTGAGCCTCATTAGCGTCAACGATCTGATGCTGCAAACCAAAAGTATCGCTACCCGAACCCAGGAGCCGTTTAACTGGTATATCATCGCGGCAGCAATCTATCTGGTCATCACCCTGTTGAGTCAGTACATTCTGAAACGTATTGATCAGCGAGCGACGCGCTTCGAACGGAGACCAGGCTGATGCTTGATTACTTACCCGAACTGCTAAAAGGGCTGCATACCAGCCTGACGCTGACCGCGGCCTCGATCGTCGTGGCGCTGATTTTGTCGCTAATCTTCACCATCATCCTGACGTTAAAAACCCCGGGGCTGGTGTGGGTCGTGCGCGGCTATATCACGCTGTTTACCGGCACGCCGCTGCTGGTGCAGATCTTCCTGATTTACTACGGCCCGGGCCAGTTTCCGTCGCTGCAGGAGTATCCGCTGCTCTGGCATCTGATTTCCGAGCCCTGGCTCTGCGCGCTGATTGCCCTTTCTCTTAACAGCGCCGCTTATACCACCCAGCTGTTCTATGGCGCAATCCGCGCCATTCCGGACGGCCAGTGGCAATCCTGCGGCGCGCTGGGGATGAGTAAGAAGGATACGCTGGCGATCCTGCTGCCGTACGCTTTTAAACGCGCCCTCTCCTCCTACTCCAATGAAGTGGTGCTGGTGTTCAAGAGCACGTCCCTGGCCTACACCATTACCCTGATGGAAGTGATGGGCCACAGCCAGCTGCTCTATGGACGCACCTATGATGTAATGGTGTTCGGCGCCGCCGGCATCGTTTATCTGGTGGTCAATGGCCTGCTGACGCTACTGATGCGTCTGGTGGAACATAAAGCGCTGACCTTTGAGCGACGCAATTAAAAACGCATATCCAGCCAAATCAAGACGGGTAGTTCACTGAATTACCCGTCTTTTTTTATTCCAACCAAAATAAATATCCATATTTATTGAATATAAATTCATTTAGTGGCATTGTTACTGCCAGCCGCAGACACGGCACAACAACATAAGATTGACCGACGGGAGTTCCACGATGAAAAAGTTAGTTCTGGCCGCACTGCTTAGTTCTTTCGCCTTTGGCGCCGCTGCCGCAGAAAAAATCAGCTTTGGCGTTTCTGCAACTTACCCACCGTTTGAATCGATGGACGCCAATAACCAAATCGCCGGTTTCGACATCGACCTGGCCAACGCGCTGTGCAAACAGATGCAGGCCGAGTGTACTTTTACCAACCATGCCTTCGACAGCCTGATCCCGGCGCTCAAATTCAAGAAATATGATGCGGTCATCTCCGGCATGGACATTACCCCGGAGCGCAGCAAGCAGGTGGCGTTTACCGACCCGTACTACGCTAACTCCGCGCTGGTTATCTCGAAGAAAGATGCTTTCCACTCTTTCGCCGATCTGAAAGGCAAGCGCATCGGGATGGAAAACGGCACCACGCACCAGAAATACCTCCAGGATAAACATCCGGAAGTGAAAACCGTGGCTTACGATAGCTACCAGAATGCGTTCATCGACCTGAAAAATGGCCGTATTGATGGGGTGTTTGGCGATACCGCCGTGGTCAACGAATGGCTGAAAACCAACCCGCAGCTGGGCGCGGCAACGCCGAAAGTCACCGACGCGCAGTACTTCGGTACCGGCCTCGGCATTGCGGTACGCCCGGATAACAAAGCGCTGCTGGAAAAACTGAACGCCGCGCTGAAGGCGATTAAAGCTGACGGTACCTACGATAAAATCAGCAAGCAGTGGTTCCCGGAGTAAACCCTCCCGGAGGCGGCGCTTGACGCGCCTGTCCGGGCTACCGGCCCGCAGACAGCCGTGGCACCGTAGCCCGGGCAAGCACAGAGCAGCCCGGGAAGAAGCCGCGCCAAAGTCTCCATCCCGGCGCATTTCCCGGGTTGCGGCGTAAACGCTGACCCGCGCTACCGGCCCGCAGACAGCCGTGGCCCCGTAGCCCTGGCAAGCACAGCGCGGCCCGGGAAGAAGCCGCGCCAAAGTCTCAATCCCGGCGCATTCCCCGGGTTGCGGCGTAAACGCCTGACCCGGGCTACCGGCCCGCAGACAACCGTGGCCCCGTAGCCCGGGCAAGCACAGCGCGGCCCGGGAAGAAGCCACGCCAAAGTCTCCATCCCGGCGCATTCCCCGGGTTGCGGCGTAAACGCCTTCCCCGGGCTACCGTTGAGCAGACAGCGCTAAACCTGTATCCCGAGCGGCCAATCCGCCACCTTAAACCGGCAGGGTAAACTGGAAACAGGCTCCTGCCGGCGCTTCAAGCAGGCGAATATCGCCGCCGTGCAGCTGCAGCATCCGCCGGACAATCATTAATCCCAGCCCTCCTCTCGATGCGCTTTGCGCGCCAGGTTCCAGCACCGAAGGTCGTTCAAACAAGGTTGCCCGCAGCTCGCCGGCGATGCCCGGCCCGCTATCGGCCACCTCGACGATAATCTCTGGCCCTGCCCGCCGAGCCGCCAGGCGAATAACCCCCCCCTCCGGCGTATGACGAATGGCGTTATCGAGCAAATTGGTCAACACCCGTTCAATCATTGAGAGATCGGCGGTGACCGGCGGTAATCCGGCAGCCAGCTCCAGCTGCAAACCGATATTGCGCGTCGCGACGGGCAGATCGAATTTTTGCGCCACATCCTGCACCAGCTCGGCCAGCACGAACGTTTCCGGCTGCGGCTTAATCCCACCGTGCTCCAGGCGGGCCAGCTCAAACAGCTGCTGAGAAAGATGGCGCACTTTATTGCCCTGGCGCAGCGCGATATTCAAATACTGCTTGTTCTCTTCCATCGTCAGGCGATCGGCCTTCAGGCTTAACGTTTCCAGATATCCCAGCAAGGAGGTGAGCGGCGTGCGTAAATCATGGGAGATATTGGCAACGAACTCCCGCCGCTGACGGTCGCTATCGGCCAGACGATCCCACTGCCCGGCAATCTGGCGGGCCAGTTCAATAAAGCGGTTATGCAGTACGGCGACTTCGTTTCCCGGATTCGCCTCCGGGGTTTGCGCCGCCAGCGCCTTAATCGCATGGATGCTGTCCTGCTCATTCGTAGCCACCAGCGCGGTGAGCTGACGCACCGGGCGCGTGACCCACCGCCAGGCGAGCAGTCCCGCCAGCAGGCCGAGAGCGGCCACCAGCAGCAGAGTCCACAGCAGCAGGCTGGACAGTGTTTTCTGCCAGGCGCTTGCCGCCAGTTCATTAAAGGTTTCGCCCTGCAGAATGATATAGAGATAGCCGCGCAGCTGACCGTCCTGGCGCAGCGGCGCCACGCTAAATACTTTTTGTTTATCAAGGCTGCGCGGATCGTCGCCGTATACCGGCCACGCGCCGCCGGAAAGGAACGTTTGCACCGGCGCCAGATCGATGCGCTGGCGTTTGATATGACCGGGCGGCGCGGCGTCGGCCAGCAGCTCGCCGTCGGGCGAAAGCAGATACAGTTCCACGCTGGGGTTGAAGGTCATCAGCCGGTCGAAAAGCGGTTTCAGCATCCGGCGGTCAACCTGCCCCTGAGCGTCCAGCAGCGGCTCGCGAGCGGCGATTTGCTGCGCCAGCCCGGCGGAAAGACGCTGGACCATCACGTTGCCGTACTGCGCGCTGCTGTAGAGCTGGATCAGGCAAACGGCTAAGGCGCAAAGCAGCAGTAACGAGGTAAACACCAGCGCCAGGCGCTGGCTGAGGCTGAGACGGCGGATCATGGCTGCGCCTCTTTGCGCTCCACGGCAAATTTATAGCCTTTACCCCAGACGGTCAAAATGATGTCCGGCTCCGCCGGGTCACGCTCAATTTTGGTGCGCAGACGGTTGATATGGGTATTGACCGTATGCTCATAGCCGTCGTGCTGATAGCCCCACACCCGATCGAGCAGCTCAAGACGGGAAAAGACCTCCCCGGGGTGACGAGCAAAATAGTATAAAAGATCGAACTCGCGCGGGGTGAGATCCACCATCTCGCCGCGCAGCTTAACGTCGCGGGATAGAGGATCGATGCTCAAGCCGTGGCTATTGATACGCCCGGCATCCATTAACAAATTTTGCCCCATCGCCTCCTGGCGACGAAACACCGCTTTGACCCGGGCGGTCAGTTCGAGAATCGAAAAGGGTTTGGCCAGATAATCATCCGCCCCCATTTCAAGGCCCTGCACCCGCTGGGTTTCGCTGGCTCGGGCGCTGATAATAATCACCGGCAAATAGCGGGTTTGCTGTCGAATACGCCGACAAATTTCCAGACCGTCAACGCCCGGCAGCATCAGGTCGAGGATCACCGCATCCCAGAGATCTTTTTCCAGCTGCCGCAGGGCCTGCGCCCCGTCCGCTACGTGAACAATCTGATATCCCTCATCGAGCAGATTCAGGCGCAGCAGCGCAGCGATATCTTCATCATCTTCAACCAACAGAATTTTTTTTGCCACCGGCAGCACTCCGCTATTCTTACGTTCTGATAAGCCAAGCTTACCCGATCTTTGCCGGCTGAAGAGTTCACATTTTGTTTATACTTCGCGAACCAGCAGGGTCAACACCTCATAGTGGGCGGTATGCGGGAACATATCGAATAGCTGGACGCGCGCGATGCGGTAGCCATTCAACCGGGCGATATCTTTCGCCATCGTGCGGGCGTTGCAGCTGGAGTAGATAATAAAATCCGGCGCCATACGGTTTAAATAGTCGCACAGTCCATCGCCGATACCCCGACGCGGCGGGTTCACCAGTACCAGATCGGGAATTTCGCCTTCGCCGGTAGCAAACTGCGTGGAATCGAGCGCCTGGAAATGCAGATTCTGCAGGCCGAGCTGCGCCGCCGATTGTCTGGCGCAGGCGATGGCCTCAGCGGCGATCTCAATCCCGGTCAGGCGCATCTCCGGCGTGGCGCAGTGCAGACCAAAGCCGCCAACGCCGCAAAAGAGATCCCACATATGCTTAACCGGTAGCTGGCGCACCCAGTCGCGAGCGGTGGCATACAGCCGGCTGGCCACCGCCGGGTTGGTCTGAAAGAAGCTTTGCGGGCGGATCCATAGCGGCACGCCGTTAAAGTTTTCCGCCAGCGCCTGCTGGTCGGTGAGGAAAATTTCCCGCTCTCCTTCCATGATGGCCATATGCACCGGCTGAATATTGGCGGTAATCACTTTCAGCTGCGGCAGCTGCGCCTGGAGCGCCGGCAGCGCGGCGCGCAGCTGGGCCAGCTTGGTCTCCGAACGCAGAACAAAGCGCAGCATCATCCCGCCGTCGAGCCGGCTTTCGGTCAGCAGAATGTACTTCAGCTCTCCGCGCCTGCGGGCAACGTTATAGGGCGTGAGTCCGGCGCGGGCGATAAACGGCTTGAGCGCAGCGAAGACGGGGGCGAAGCCTGGCGGATAGAGCGGGCAATCGGTGAGGTCTTCCGGGGCGCCATCACGGTGCAGCATTCCGAGCAGCGGGCGCTCTACGCTACCGCTGACCACCATTTTCGCTTTGTTGCGAAACCCGCTTTCCGGGCCGCAAACCGGTGCGCACCATTCAGCGACGGGCGCATCGGCGAGAAGCGTGCGCAAATCGGCCATTTTATCGGCGAGCTGTTGCGATACCGGCAGTTCCAGCCACTGGCAGGAGCGACAGCGGCCCGCGTCATAGAGTGCGCAGTGCATAACAAGACCTTCAAAAAAACAGGGGCGGGGATTGTATCACCGTTACTGTAAACGGAAAAAGCGTCGGCACGGGGCCGGAACAAACAGCATGGCCAGCACCAGTAGATCCGGCAGCTTTTGCAGCACCAGAGAACGAAATATTTCGCGCTTCGATTCACCGGCAATGCTAAACAGCTCAGGATAACCGTAGCCCAATGAAGCGGCCCACAGGTAGCCAATCACAATAATCTGCGTCAACAGGAACAGCCAACGCGCCCAGTTGCGCCCTTTTACCAGCGAAAACGCGCACCAGATTTCAATAAATACCAGCACCAGACTTGAGAGAAACACCAGGGTGAGCGCCCACGTCTGCACGCTGCGATGGACAAAATCCGCGATTCCCTGAACGCCAAGCTGGTTGAGGATCATCAGCAAATCCAGGCCGCGGATTAAAATAATGGCGAAGGCCGCCACCTGCACCAGCGCAGGAACGTTAAGACGAGCATGAGACGAACGCGTTTTAGTAAACAATCCCAACGTAAAGTCTTCCATGAAAACGGCGCCACAAATGCGGCGCCGATGTTAACTCTATTGCAGATTTTAGGTGGTTCAGCCGCTTCTTGCACGCTGGATATCGCGCACCCGCTGCTTTTCCGCGCGGGCCATCAAATACCAGGCGATAAAACCAACAATGCCGACCACGCCGAGGATTAACGTTGCCAGGGCATTAATCTCCGGGTTAACCCCCATGCGCACGCTGGAGAAGACCAGCATCGGCAGCGTCGTCGCCCCCGGCCCGGAAACAAAGCTGGCAATAACCAGGTCGTCGAGCGACAACGTAAAGGCCAGCAGCCAGCCGGAGACCACCGCCGGCATAATCATCGGCAGCGTAATGACGAAAAAGACCTTCAGCGGCGCGGCGCCCAGATCCATCGCCGCCTCCTCGATTGAGTGGTCCAGCTCACGCAGGCGCGATGAAATGACCACCGCCACGTACGCGGTACAGAAGGTCACGTGCGCCAGCCAGATGGTCAGCATGCCGCGATCCGACGGCCAGCCAATTGAATGCCCCAGCGCGACAAACAGCAGCAGCAGCGACAGGCCGGTAATCACATCGGGCATCACCAGCGGCGCGGTGATCATAAAAGCAAAGCCGTTTGAACCGCGGAAGCGGCCAAAACGCACCATCACCACTGCGGCAATGGTACCGAGGATCGCCGCCGCCGTCGCGGCGCAGGCGGCAATGGTCAGGCTTAAGCCTACCGCGCTCATCATCGCATCGTCATGAAACAGCTCGCGATACCAGCGCGTCGACCACCCGGCCCATACCGTCACCAGCTTTGAGCTGTTGAACGAGTAAATTACCAGCATCAGCATCGGCGCATACAGAAAGGTAAAGCCAAGCAGCAAAATGACGATTCGCCACGGCGAACGGACTACCGGTAAATTATTCATCCGTGTTCCCCCACCTGTTTTTGCTGATGCTTGTGGAACCACATGATCGGTACGATCAGCAACAGCAGCATCACGATCGCTACCGCCGAGGCCACCGGCCAGTCGCGGTTGTTAAAGAACTCCTGCCACAGCACGCGGCCAATCATAATACTGTCCGGGCCGCCCAGCAGTTCCGGGATAACGAACTCCCCTACCGCCGGAATAAACACCAGCATCGACCCGGCAATAATGCCGCCTTTGGTGAGCGGGACGATCACCTGGAAGAAGGTCTTCAGCGGCCGGGCGCCCAGATCCAGCGACGCCTCAACCAGCGAGTAATCGATGCGCGTGAGGGCGGTATAAATCGGTAGCACCATAAACGGCAGATAGGCATAAACAATACCGATATAGACCGCCAGGTTGGTGTGCAGGATCTCCAGAGGCTGGTCGATAACCCCCAGCCACAGCAGGAAGTTGTTCAGCACGCCGTTGCTTTTCAGCAGCCCCATCCAGGCATAGACGCGGATCAGGAACGACGTCCATGACGGCAGAATGACCAGCAGCAGCAGGATATTCCGGGTCGATGGCTTACTGTGCGCCACCGCCCACGCCAGCGGATAACCCAGCAGCAGACAGCAGAACGTTGAGATCCCTGCCACCTGGAGCGACTGCAGATACGCCTCAAAATAGAGAGGATCGTCGGTAAGCTGCAGGAAATTACCGAGATTCAGCGTTAACGTTAGCTGGCCGTCGGCCCACTCCAGCAGATCGGTGTAAGGCGGGATCGCCCGCGCCATCTCCGCCAGGCTGATTTTAAAGACGATCAGAAATGGCAGCAGGAACAGCAGGATCAGCCATATGTAAGGCAGCGCAATCACCAGCTTGCGCCCGTGGGCCATCTGCAGCCGCGCCAGCCACAGCGCGAAACCGCCCGGTTTGTTTACGCCTGACGGGGGTTCTAATGTACGCATTGCCCTCTCCTCACACCGTCAGCACGACGCAGCTATCGGCGTCCCAGCATAAACGGACTTCATCGCCCCAGGTTGGCGCCCCTTTGCGGTAACGGTGCTCGTTCTGCAACTGAGCGCTGAGCATCTGCCCGCTTTTCAGGCGCACATGGTAGATAGACAGGTCACCGAGATAGGCAATATAGATAACCTCACCTACCGCGAAGTTATAGCCATCCGCCGGTGGGTCCTCGCAGAGCATAATTTTTTCCGGGCGCAGAGCCACCCACACCGGGACGTTATCGACGACGGAGGCATCGGGATCGACCTTCAGCGGATGCGTCAGGCCCGGGGAATCCAGCACCAGGCCATCTTCCTGGCGCTCTTTCACCAGCCCTTCAAAGACGTTAACCGAGCCGATAAACTCCGCGCTGTAGCGGGTAGTTGGGTGCTCGTAAATTTCCTCCGGCTCGCCGATCTGTACGAACTTGCCGCGGTTCATAATGGCGATACGCCCCGCCATGGTCATCGCCTCTTCCTGATCGTGGGTCACCATCACGCAGGTGACGCCGACGCGCTCAAGAATATCGACCACTTCCAGCTGCATCCTGTCGCGCAGCTTCTTATCCAGCGCGCCCATCGGCTCGTCAAGCAGCAGCAGTTTCGGTCTTTTCGCCAGGCTGCGGGCCAGCGCCACGCGTTGACGCTGACCGCCGGAGAGCTGATGCGGTTTACGCTTTGCGAACTCCTGCATATGCACCAGCGCCAGCATCTCCTGCACCCGACTGGTGATTTCGGCCTTAGGCAATTTGTCCTGCTTGAGGCCAAAGGCGATGTTCTGCTCCACCGTCATATGGGGAAAGAGCGCATAGGACTGAAACATCATGTTAATCGGCCGCTGATACGGCGGCACCCGCGCCAGATCGACGCCATCCAGGACAATCTGCCCGGCGGTAGGCTGTTCGAATCCCGCCAGCATGCGCAGCAGGGTTGACTTGCCGCAGCCGGATGCGCCCAGCAGGGCAAAAATTTCGCCTTTATAAATGGTGAGATTGACATCATCGACGGCGTGCTGGCCATCGAAGGACTTCGTTAAATTACGGATTTCGAGCAGCGGGGTCAGCGCTTTGGGGGTTTTCGCCTGCGGGCGAGGAATTACATCATTCACGGGGTGTTCTCCGGCAGAAATCAAATCATGGTGCAGGCGCACCATAACGGTGCACCTGTTGCCGGCAGCGCGACGCTTATCCGGCCTACAACTCACGGAGAATTACTTACCGCTTTTCACCTTCGTCCATGCGCGAGTACGCACGCGATCGATTTTCGGATCCTGGACTTTCAGGGTGAACAGCTTGGCGAAAACGTCAGCCGGCGGGTAGATGGCCGGATTGCTGCGGATCGCTTCGCTGACCAGCGGCGTAGATGCTTTATTGCCGTTAGCGTAATAGACATGATCGCTAATATGCGCGATAACGTCCGGACGCATCAGATAGTTCAGGAATTGATAAGCCTCTTCTTTGTTTTTCGCATCTGCCGGCATAGCGAAGACGTCAAAGAACGCCAGCGCGCCCTCTTTCGGGATAAAGTAGGAAACGTTGACCCCGTTCTTCGCTTCTTTCGCCCGGTTAGCCGCCTGCCATACGTCGCCCGCCCAGCCGATCGCGACGCAGATATCGCCGTTCGCCAGGTCGTTGATGTACTGCGAAGAGTGGAAGTAGCGAATATTCGGACGCAGCTTCAGCAGCAGGTCGGTTGCCGGGCCAGTGTAGTCATCGGCTTTGGTGCTATTAGGATCTTTGCCGAGGTAGTTCAGCACGGTGGCGAAAATCTCTTCCGGGGCATCAAGGAAGGAGACGCCGCAGCTTTTCAGTTTCTCCAGATTTTCCGGCTTCATCACCAGATCCCAGCTGTCCAGCGGCGCATCTTTGCCCAACACGGCTTTCACTTTATCGATGTTATAGCCTATGCCGGTTGTCGCCCACAGGTAGGGAATCGCGTATTTATTGTCCGGGTCGTGCTTCGCGACCAGTTTCAGCACTTCCGGATCGAGATTTTTCCAGTTGGGGAGCTTGCTCTTATCCAGCGGCTGGAACACCCCTGCCGCCAGCTGGCGCTCGAGGAAGCTGGCCGACGGCACCACCAGGTCAAATCCGGTGCTGCCCGCCATAAGCTTACCCTCCAGCACTTCATTGGAGTCAAAAACGTCATACACCACTTTAATACCGGTCTCTTTTTCAAAATTCGCCACCGTATCCGGGGCAATATAATCAGACCAGTTATATACATGCAGGGTTTTTTGTTCGGCTGCGAGCGAACCGGCAGAGACGGCCATCAGCGCACCCGTAACCAGACCTGTTAACCATTTTTTACCAAAGGCGGTCATATCTCTTATTCCTTCTCAATGCCCGTTAACAAGCGGGCTGAATATACGCACTTGTTCGCATGCAATAATCATGCATATTTTTTCAATGCCTAAGAAAAGGAGAGAGGACCTCTCCCGGAATGGTTGCCCGCAACTGGAAGCAGCGTCAGAATAACTGTAGCCAGAATAAGAGGCTATAGCCCAGGAGAAAAAACGGCTTTTATCAATTTTTTATGCAATAAGGGTCTATGTGATAAGCCGAAAACGGCGGAATGGCGGTGAAAAATTCTTTACAGGAAGGTTAACAACAGAATAATCGCGGGTAATACGCAGCCACCATGGCAGTGACTGCGCTATTTTTCGCCAGCCTCAGTGAAGAAAATGGTACTGAATATTCTCAGCTATCGGCTCTTCTTCCTCAGACTTATACAGCACCTGGTTAGCACTGGCTTCAAGGATGACCATCGATATCTGTTCTTCGCTCTGGCGGAAAAACCATGCAAACTGATCGATCGTCACGCCGACGCCGACGGTCAACGCCTGGCAAACCACCAGTTTCGGCAGATTATCATCCTGAATATCGAGGAAAGCTTTCACCGTCAACGAGCTGGCGTTAATCGCAGAAAGATCGGCGGAAAGCGGCAGGAGCGCGGAGGGTTTCACCTCAGCCAGCGCGGAGAAAAGCACCACGTTATCAACCAGGTCAAGTTTGGCATCAAAAATGCCTTCGAAATTTTGCATATGCGGCAGGTGCAGTGCCTGGCAGGAATCACACTCAAAAAAGCTGATGCCCAATTCGTCGAGCCATTGACGTAACGTATCAAGACCCGGAACGACCAGTGAATCCATATGACCTGTGACCTCTTACTGTGAAAAATGCGACGCCATAGCTTACGCAAAAAAAGCGCCGTATTCCATGACAGTGTCGCGAAAGGCAGCTATCCCCCCATTTTCAGACAAAATCCGGGCGTCGCTTGTCGTTCAATCCAGGCGATCATCTTGCCGGCAATATCGACGCCGGTGGTGGTTTCAACCCCCTCCAGCCCCGGAGAAGCGTTCACTTCCATCACCAGCGGTCCGCGCGTGGCGCGCAGTATATCCACGCCCGCCACGTCCAGCCCGAGCGTTTGCGCCGCCTTAATGGCCATTTCACGCTCCTGCTCGCTGATAAGCGCCACCGAGGCTACGCCGCCGCGATGCAGGTTGGAGCGAAAATCGCCCTCCTTCGCCCGCCGCTCAATCGCCGCGACCACTTCATTACCCACCACGAGGCAGCGCACGTCCCGGCCTTTCGCCTCGGCGATATACTCCTGAACCAGAATATGCGCATTCAGGCCGCGAAAAGCGTCAATAACGCTCTCTGCCGCCTGGCGCGTTTCGGCCAGCACAACGCCGATCCCCTGCGTCCCCTCCACCAGCTTGACCACCAGCGGCGCGCCGCCAACCATGGCGATCAGATCGCTGGTGTCGTCCGGCGAGTGGGCAATACCGGTGAGCGGCAGGTCGATGCCCTGGCGCGCCAGCAGCTGGAGCGAACGCAGCTTGTCGCGGGCGCGCGTGATGGCTACCGATTCATTCAGCGGATAGCTGCCGAGCAGCTCAAACTGACGCAGCGCCGCGGTGCCGTAGTAGGTGATCGCCGTGCCGATACGCGGGATCACGGCGTCAAAATGCGGGAGCTGGCGGCCTTTATAGTGAATTGACGAGGCCACCGGGCTGACGTTCATATAGCAGGAAAGCGGATCGAGGATTTCCACCTGATGACCGCGTTTTTGCGCGGCTTCGCGCAGGCGTCGACATGAATAAAGCGTTCCATCCCGGGATAATATGGCAATTTTCACCCTGCACCTCTGCGAAAAGACCCGCTCTGGCGGGCCTCTGAGTAGCAAACAACGTTTTAAATTAGCGCTGACCTGCGGAATTTCCTTGCGTCAGACCGGGTGCAGTTTACACGCAATCAGCGCGTAGCCCATCCCTGCTTATGCAGATATTCCAGAATAAATGGCCGGCTTTCTTTGACGATAGTCCGGCGGATATGGTCGCTCCAGGTATCGCGACGCGTGTTGCTGCCGCGAGAGAGATAATAGTGCGCCAACTGCTCGTCATATTCAGCAAGGACCGTCTCATCCAGCGGCTGATAGTGATTTTCATGAACCAGCATCGCCGACGGCATGCGCGGTTTCACTTCCGGATTATCGTCAGGCCAGCCAAGGCACAGGCCAAACAGCGGCATTACGTGCTGTGGGAGCTTCAGCAGCTGGGTCACCGCATCAATATTGTTACGCAGCCCGCCGATATAGACGCCGCCCAGGCCAAGAGATTCCGCCGCCACCAGCGCATTCTGCGCCATAATCGCGGTGTCGACGCAGCCCAGCAGGAGCTGTTCGGCGAGACCCAGCTGAGCGTCCGGGCAGATTTGCAGATTGCGGTTAAAATCAGGGCAGAATACCCAGAATTCCGCAGCCTGCGCCACGTGCTGCTGTCCGCCGCTCAGCGGCACCAGCTGTTGACGTATTTCCGGGTCGGTAACGCGAATAATTGAGGTACATTGTAAAAAACTGGAGCTGGAGGCTCCCTGCGCGCTGGCGATAATTGCGGCGCGCTGTTCTTCGCTGATCGGCGCGTCGGTAAAATGGCGAATAGAACGGTGGCTACGCAGCAGCTCAATGGTCGGCGTCATCTCGTTTTTCTCTGTCAGGCAATGATGAAGGGGAATTTTTCGTTTGCGTCAACTGCGGAGCAACAACTTTCGCCACACGCCAGATTAACGCCACGGCGGCCGGAAGCATCAGCAGGATCCCCGCGAAGATCATCAGCAGCGCCGCTGTCGGGCTGGAAAACGGCGCAGGCAGGCTGACGTACTGATTAAGCGAGAGCCAGGCCAGGGTCAACAGCACCATGCCGATAAACTCAACTACCAGAACGCTTTTGGGTAATGCTGCGGGCGATCGCATAACGCTCCTCCGGTCCAAAGCAATCACGCAACCGGGTAAAAAAGTCGCGTATCAGAGGGAGTATAGCGGTTTCATCAGCAGAATATTTAACAAACATAGCCTTAAGCCATCAAAGCAAAAGGCAGAACCTTCTTTTCCTCGTCGCCATAACGCGGCATGATACGCCCCATTCGCCATCCGGCTGAGGTTTAAGGAGAGAGAGTATGTTTACGGTAATTTTTGGTCGTCCAGGTTGCCCATATTGCGTTCGCGCCAAAGAACTGGCGGAAAAACTGAGCAACGAACGCGATGATTTTAACTATCGCTACATTGATATCCACGCTGAAGGCATCAGCAAAGCCGATCTGGAGAAAACCGTGGGTAAACCGGTTGAAACCGTACCGCAGATTTTTGTCGATCAGAAGCACATTGGCGGCTGCACCGACTTTGAAGCCTGGGCGAAAGAGAATCTCGGTCTGTTTGCCTGAGACGACTCACTCCTCTGACGAGGGCTTGCGTCTGGTATCAAGCCAGGCGCAAATAAATAAAAAGCACAGCGCGCCCAGCGCGCACCAGAACACCGCGCTAAATAGCCACGCCAGTTCCTGCCAGAAAGATCGTTGAGTGACGAAGAATAACCGCATGACGACCAGACAAATAGGCGCAGCCAGCATAGCGCCGATAAGCGGACGCAGCACCCGCTGACCCGGGGAGAGGCAGCTTGCCGCCGCACCGGGTAGCAAAAAGAACAGCAGCCCGAGCTCAGGGTTACCGGTAGCCCGAAAGGCGCCTTTCATATGTAACAGCAGCGATAAGCAAACCACGATAAATAGAAAGAACCCACAGATAATACCGGCCCAAGCACGCTCAGATTTCACGACATCCTCCTGATTTTGCCTCTAACCAACTTCCACTTCGCCCAGTCAGATAAAGATTCTGGCAATCCATGCCAATAAAAGATCCCGTCAAGGTAATAACGATTGTTGCTAGCCGCAGCCCCCAGGAAAGATTAAACTATCGACTATATTTTGCTGGTTATAACGGGATGCCAGAATAGCGTTCGGGACAACGCGAACACTGGACCAACCTTAGACCAAATAACCATTTCCTTCAACAACTTACTAGTAAATGAGAAGTTGGCTTTCGTGAATATAAACGTCGCAGATTTGTTAAACGGGAATTACATCCTGTTATTGTTCGTTGTACTTGCACTGGGACTCTGCCTCGGGAAACTGCGTCTCGGGTCGGTACAACTTGGTAATTCCATTGGCGTTTTAGTGGTTTCCCTATTATTAGGGCAGCAGCATTTCAGTATTAACACTGACGCCCTCAATCTCGGCTTTATGCTGTTTATTTTTTGCGTCGGCGTAGAAGCAGGACCCAACTTTTTTTCTATTTTTTTTCGCGATGGGAAAAATTACCTGATGCTCGCGCTGGTAATGGTCGGCAGCGCAATGCTGATCGCCATGGGACTGGGTAAGCTCTTCGGCTGGGATATCGGCCTGACGGCCGGGATGCTCGCCGGCGCGATGACGTCCACTCCCGTGCTGGTCGGCGCCGGGGATACGCTTCGCCACTTCGGCATGCCCAGCGATCAGCTCGCCCTTTCGCTCGATCATCTGAGCCTAGGCTATGCGCTGACCTATCTGATTGGCCTGGTCAGCCTGATCGTCGGCGCCCGCTATATGCCGAAGCTGCAGCATCAGGATTTGCAGACCAGCGCCCAGCAAATCGCCCGCGAGCGCGGTCTCGATACCGACTCCCGGCGTAAGGTCTATTTACCGGTGATCCGCGCCTACCGCGTCGGTCCGGAGCTGGTGGCGTGGGCTGATGGTAAAAATCTGCGCGAGCTGGGTATTTACCGCCAGACCGGCTGCTACATTGAGCGCATCCGCCGCAACGGCATTCTCGCGAACCCGGACGGCGATGCGGTGCTGCAGATGGGCGATGATATCGCCCTGGTGGGTTACCCGGATGCCCATGCCCGCCTCGACCCAAGCTTCCGTAACGGCAAAGAGGTCTTCGACCGCGATCTGCTCGATATGCGCATCGTCACCGAAGAGATCGTGGTCAAAAACCACAATGCCGTCGGCCGTCGCCTGGCGCAGCTGAAGCTGACCGACCACGGCTGCTTCTTAAACCGCGTCATTCGCAGCCAGATCGAAATGCCTATCGACGATAACGTGGTGCTCAACAAGGGCGATGTGCTGCAGGTCAGCGGCGACGCGCGTCGCGTTAAAACCGTCGCCGATCGTATCGGCTTCATCTCCATTCACAGCCAGGTGACCGACCTGCTCGCCTTCTGCGCCTTCTTTATCGTTGGCCTGATGATCGGCATGATCACCTTCCAGTTCAGTTCGTTCAGCTTCGGCATCGGTAACGCCGCCGGTCTGCTGTTTGCCGGCATTATGCTCGGCTTCCTGCGCGCCAACCATCCGACGTTCGGCTACATCCCGCAGGGCGCGCTGAATATGGTGAAAGAGTTCGGCCTGATGGTATTTATGGCCGGCGTGGGGCTCAGCGCGGGCGCCGGGATTAACAACGGCCTCGGCGCCGTCGGCGGTCAGATGCTGGCGGCGGGCCTGATCGTCAGCCTGGTACCGGTGGTTATCTGCTTCCTGTTCGGCGCGTACATCCTGCGCATGAACCGCGCGATGCTCTTCGGCGCCATGATGGGCGCCCGTACCTGCGCGCCGGCGATGGAAATTATCAGCGATACTGCCCGCAGCAATATTCCGGCGCTGGGATACGCGGGGACCTACGCCATCGCTAACGTATTGTTAACCCTGGCAGGTACGCTGATTGTCATCATCTGGCCGGGACTACAGTGAATTTTTTAAGAAAAAAAACGCGCATACGCAGAACTTTTTTTGCTGGCATCAGTCATAAGTAGTGCCACTGCTTTTCTTTGATGTCCCCATTTTGTGGAGCCCATCAACCCCGCCACTTAGGTTCAAGGTTGATGGGTTTTTTGTTTTCTGCGCCCCGCTCACTCTCCCGCCAGCCTTCCCACCATCAGTCGAATTGCTTCTCTGGATAGCGGCGCTCTGTCGGTTACGAAGTGCAGCGTCATACCCTCGATAAAGGCGTCAAGCCCGCGGGCCGTTGCTGGTTCAAACCACTGTTCCAGAGTCTGCTGGCTGCGCAGCATCCAGTTTTGCATGACTGCTTTTAAATTCGGCTGGCTGCTGCAAAAAGCATACAGCTGATACATCAGCTCCATATTGCGCGCGGTGGTCACCTGGGCGCTAAATATCAGTTCGGCAATCGCGTCACAGGCCTCTTCGCGGCTATGCACATCGGCAAAAAACAGCTGATACTGCGCCGACATCTTGCCGGTAAACAGGCTGAACGCTTCTTCGACCAGCGCCTCGATACCGCTGAAATAGTAGGTCAGCGAGCCCAAAGGCACGCCCGCACAGGTGGCGATTTTCCGATGCGTGACCGCGTGGATGCCGTGTATCGCGATCGTGTCCAGCGTCGCCTGCAAAATCCGCTCCCGACGCTGCGGATCGTTTGGTCGACGGGCCATCAGTGTTCCTCTCTCATTTAAATAGGCGCTTAATCCCTTAGCGGATGCTGGGCGCATTCCTCAGGCTGAATCGAATCATAGAGGTCAATAAAAAAACATTCTTCAGCAAGCAGCCTGGATGTACAAATGTACACAACCTTGCTACTGTTGTCTGCATCTCTCCACTCTCGGGCATTTACGGATGACAGCGCAAACCTCCCGCAGAGCCCTTCAGCTAAGGCTGTGGGCGCTCTTCATGTTCTTTTTTATCCCTGGATTACTCATGGCCTCATGGGCGACCCGCACGCCGGCGATTCGCGATCTGCTCGCGCTCTCGACGGCGGAAATGGGGATTGTATTATTTGGACTATCAATAGGTTCGATGAGCGGCATCCTCTGCTCAGCGTGGCTGGTCAATCGATTCGGCACCCGAAAAGTGATTCGTACCACCATGTCCTGCGCGGTGGTCGGCATGCTGGTCCTCAGCGCCGCGCTATGGTTTACCTCGGCGGTGCTGTTTGCTGTTGGCTTAGCCATCTTCGGCGCCAGCTTTGGCTCAGCGGAAGTGGCGATTAACGTTGAAGGCGCCGCCGTTGAACGCGAAATGAATAAAACCGTGCTGCCGATGATGCATGGTTTCTACAGCTTCGGCACGCTCGTCGGCGCCGGAATAGGCATGGCGGTCACCGGCTTCGGCCTGCCCGCCGCGCCGCACATTCTGCTGGCGGCGCTGGTGGCTGTCGCCCCCATCGCTATCGCCATTCGCGCAATTCCGGAAGGTACCGGCAAGAATGCAGCGGAAGCGGCACGCCATGAAGGCAAAAGCCTGCCGATATGGCGAGATGCTCAGTTGCTGCTGATTGGCGTCATCGTCCTCGCCATGGCCTTTGCCGAGGGTTCCGCCAACGACTGGCTGCCGCTTCTGATGGTGGACGGCCACGGCTTCAGTCCGACTTCCGGGTCGCTGATTTACGCGGGCTTCACCCTCGGTATGACCCTCGGCCGTTTTACCGGCGGTTGGTTTATTGACCGCTACAGCCGGGTGACGGTGGTTCGCGCCAGCGCGGTCATGGGCGCGCTGGGCATTGGCCTGATTATTTTTGTCGATAACCCGTGGGTCGCCGGCCTCTCCGTACTATTATGGGGCCTCGGCGCATCGCTCGGCTTCCCGCTGACCATTTCCGCCGCCAGCGACACTGGCCCGGATGCGCCGAAGCGCGTCAGCGTGGTGGCGATTACCGGCTACCTCGCCTTCCTCGTCGGGCCGCCGCTGCTGGGCTTCCTCGGCGAGCACTTCGGCCTGCGTAGCGCCATGATGGTAGTGCTGGCATTGGTGCTGGTCGCGGCCATCGTCGCCCGGGCGGTTGCGAAGCCACACTCTGAACCCGTGATGGAGAACAGTTAATGAGCATCAAATTGATTGCGGTAGACATGGATGGCACCTTTCTGAGCGATGCCAAAACCTATAACCGTCAGCGCTTCCTCGCCCAGTATCAGCGGATGCGCGAGCAGGGCATCCGCTTCGTCGTCGCCAGCGGCAACCAGTATTACCAGCTTATCTCCTTCTTCCCGGAGGTAGCGCACGAGATCGCCTTTGTCGCCGAAAACGGCGGCTGGGTGGTCAGCGCCGGAGAAGATGTATTTAACTGCCGGATGCCGCAGGAACATTTCAATACCGTCATCGATCATCTCCAGACGCTGACCAACATTGAAATCATCGCCTGCGGTAAGCGCAGCGCTTATACCCTCAACCAGTATAATGATGAGCTGAAAGCGGTCGCGGCGAAGTATTATCATCGCCTCGAACTGGTCGACGACTTTAATCATATTGCTGATGATGCGATTCTGAAATTTGGCCTCAACGTCCCGGACCAGCTGATCCCTGAGATACAGCCGAAGCTGCACGCCGCGCTTGGCGATATGGTAACCGCAGTCGCTACCGGCTACGGCAGCATTGACCTGATTATTCCTGGGGTACACAAAGCTAACGGACTGCGCATCCTGCAGGAGCGCTGGGGGATCGACAATCATGAAGTGGTCGCCTTTGGCGATAGCGGCAACGATATTGAAATGCTGCAGCATGCCGGCTTCGGTTACGCGATGGCCAACGCCGCCGCGCCGGTGAAGGCCGTTGCTGGCTATCGTGCGCCGCACAATAACGAAGAAGGCGTACTGCATATCATTGATAAAGTGCTTAATCGCGAAGCGCCGTTCGTCTGAGACAGCGCCTGCTGCGGCGCGTAACGTCGCAGCAGGTCATTGGAGAGTTACTGCGGTTCGAGGGAGCTGCCTACGCGTTTGTCCTTCAGGAAGTAGACCGTCATCGCCAGCCAGAGCACCCCGCTAAGCAAATTCAGCAAACTGAAGAGTCCGCTGCCGCCAGACTCATAGGCGTGCTTGCTCACTTCAATACCCACGGTAAAGATCAGCATTTGCAGCATCCCCATCGCCGCCGAGACCGTTCCCTTGCTCATTTCGCTGGCAAACAGCGTCAGGCGCACCAGCCCGGCGTTAGCAAGCCCAATACCGAAGGCGTAAACGCTCAGCCCGGCGGTCATCCACAAATAAGCGTGCGTCGAGGCGACCGTAGCGACGGCGGAGATCAGCAGGCCAAGCATAATTGGCCAGCCGCCGAGGATAATCAACGAACGCACCGTTTTGCGGGAAGTCTGGCGCGCCAGCACCAGGTTACCGGCGATCAACGCGCCAAAGATTGGCACCTGCAGCAAGCCATATTCGTAACTGGTCGCCTGCTCGCCGCTAATGATAATCACCGGTGACTGGGCTATCCACGCCAGCAGCGGCAGGCTGACAAAACCGGTGGCCAGCGCGCCGGCGACAAAGCGCAGGTTTTTCAGCACTTCACGATAATCACGCCCCAGCTCTTTTACCGATAGTTTCTCACCCATGCGGGTGGCGGTTTCCGGCATCGCCCGCTGTAGCCCGAAGAAGGCGATAGCGGCCAGTACGGCAAACAGGACAAACATCATCTCCCACGGCAGGATATGTACCCAGGCCGCGCCCACCAGCGGCCCAAGCAGCGGCGCAATCAGCGCGACGTTGGCCATTAATGCGGTAATCTTGATGCATACCGCCTCTTCAAAAGACTCCTGTATCGCCGCATAGCCAACCGCGCCAATAAAGCACAGGCTGATACCCTGCAAAAAGCGCAGCAGCGTGAACTGCTCAATAGTTTGCGCCAGCAGCGTCGCCAGGCAGGTCACGATAAACCACACCACCCCGGTCAGCATGACCGGACGGCGGCCGATGCGGTCCGAAAGCGGGCCCAGCAGCCACTGTAAAAACATACCGCCGGCGAGATAGGCGGTCATGGAGGTCGGAACCCATTCATTGCCAACGCCAAACTCTTCCACGACCGAGAGCATGCCCGGCTGGATCATATCATTGCCGATATAGGTGGCGAATTCGTATAACACCAGGCACAGAGGAAAGAGCAGCGCCTGACGTCCGAGGCGTTTGCCTGAAAGTGAAGAATTGTGCATGAAATCTCTTATTTAAATAAAACCGCGCAAAGTTTAATGAAAGTCGTGCCGGGGAGATAGCGAATTGTGAGCGATGACGAAAAATATCGCCATTCTGCAACCTCTTCGCCACCAGCGAATAAAAAATCCCGCTGTATGTATTTCGTTTATGTTTCAATTAGATTACACACTATATACTCCTTTATTCAGTCTGTTAACGAAGATACATGCAAGATTTCACTCATAACAAACTGATAATTAAGAAAATACTGCTTTACCTTAGCGCCACCGTTTCTTAGGGTGGGCGGCTTGTTGATAACGGATTAAAGAGCCCGGACGTATGCTGGAAAATATTAACTACTCGCTGTTTGCATTACTCAATGCCACTCCCTCGTCCCCGTGGTGGGCGATAGAGATCGCGACGTTTATCGCCAAAGACCTGATTATTATTGTGCCATTATTGGTATTAGCCTTATGGCTTTGGGGTCCAAACCAGCGTCAGCTAGTATTTAAGGTGATGATGGCATTAGCCATTAGTCTTACGCTGTCAGGGATATTCGGCGCGCTTTTTCCGCACGAACGGCCGTTCGCCGCCGGTATGGGTTATAACTTCCTGCACCACTCGCCCAACAACTCCTTCCCGAGCAATCACGGCACCATCTGCTTTACCTTTGCGCTGGCCTTTATGTTCTGGCACCGCCTGTGGTCGGGAGTACTGCTTTTCGCCGTTGCCTGCGCAATTGCCTGGTCCAGGGTCTATCTCGGCGTTCACTGGCCGATGGATATGCTGGGCGGACTTCTCACCGCGATGAGCGCCTGTCTAAGCGCCCAGCTTTTGTGGCAAAGCGGCGGAAAGACCCTTTATCAGCATCTGCAGCGGCTGTACCGCCTGTTCTTTTCGCTACCGATTCGCAAAGGCTGGGTGCGCGAATAACCTGTTTCTCAGCCGCCGGTAAATTGCGGCAGAGCCCAACGCCTGCGCGTGACTAACCCTCTTTCGGCAGGTAAAATCGCCGCTGACGCCCTGTCGATGCAGGGCGCTTTAGCCTAGAGGGAATATGGAAACTCGTCGTGACGAACGCATCAGCCAGCTTATTCAGGCACTCAAGCGCAGTGATAAACTGCATCTAAAAGAAGCGGCCACCCTGCTTGGGGTGTCGGAGATGACTATTCGTCGCGACCTCAACGGCCACAGCGGCCCGGTCGTTTTGCTGGGCGGCTATATCGTTCTGGAGCCGCGCAGCGCGACGCACTATCTGCTAAGCGACCAGAAAACGCGCCTTGTTGATGAAAAACGCCGCGCCGCCCGCCATGCGGCAAAGCTGCTTGAGGCTCATCAGATGGCCTTTTTCGACTGCGGGACCACCACGCCGTGGATTATCGATGCCATCGACAACGCCCTGCCGTTTACCGGAGTCTGCTATTCGCTCAACACCTTCCTTTCCTTGCAGGAAAAGCCACAGTGCCGCGCGATTTTATGCGGCGGCGAGTTCCACGCCAGCAACGCCATTTTTAAACCGCTGAGCCTGCAGGATACGCTAAGCCATCTTTGCCCGGATATCGCGTTTTATTCCGCCGCGGGCGTCGATTGCGAGCAGGGAGCGACCTGCTTTAACCTCGAGGAGCTGCCGGTTAAACACTGGGCGATGAAAAGCGCGCGCTACCACGTGCTGGTCGTCGATCACAGTAAATTTGGCAAAGTTCGGCCGGCGCGGATGGGCGATTTATCGCAGTTTGACGTGATTGCCAGCGACGTGTGTCCGGATGACGAGCTGCTTACGCTGGCGAAAGAAAAACAGATTTCACTCCTTTACTAAAACCGCGCCCCGCAGGGCGCGGCCTGCATTTTACGAGAACCAGCCGCCGAACCAGCCGTGCAGTTTCATCAGCACGAAATCGATCATCCGGCTAAAGAACCCGCCTTCATTGACCGCTTCCATAACAATCAGCGGCCGCTGTTCAATGGTTTTATCATTCAGTTTAAAGTCGATGGTGCCGACAACCTGCCCTTTAGTCAGCGGTGCGGTCAGCTGCGTATCATTCAGGGTGTAGCTGGCCTTCAGGTTTTTCAACTGGCCTTTCGGCAGCGTGATGGAACCGGCCTCGCCCGCGCCAAGCTTCGCTTCACTGCTATCGCCAAACCAGACGCGCTGGGTAATGAAGGTGGCATCAGGTTTAATCGGCGTCACGGTTTCATAAAAGCGGAAGCCCCAGGTCAGCAATTTTTCAGATTCGTTAAATCGGATACGGTCAGTTTTGGTGCCGAGCACGACGGCAATCAGGCGCATGTCGTTTTGCGTCGCGGAAGAGACCAGATTGTAGCCCGCACCGGCAGTGGTTCCGGTTTTCACGCCGTCAGCGTTGAGGTTCGTGCTCCACAGCAGGCGGTTACGGTTCGGCTGACGGATTTTGTTGAAAGTGAACTCTTTTTCTTTGTGGATCGCATACTCTTCCGGCACATCATGGATCATCGCTTTGGTCAGCAGCGCCATATCGCGGGCGGTACTGAACTGACCCGGCGCATCAAGCCCGTGCACGGTCTTAAAGGTGGTATTGGTGAGGCCCATCTTCTGCGCATAGCCGTTCATCAGGCTGACAAAGGCGTCCTGGCTGCCCGCCACGTAGTCGGCAATCGCGATGCTGGCGTCGTTGCCGGACTGAATGATAACGCCCTTGTTAAGATCTTCCACCGACACCTGCATTCCAGGCTTGAGGAACATCACCGAGGAGCCGCGCAGCGCCGGGTTACCGGTGGCCCACGCATCGCGCCCGATGGTCACCATATCCGTAGACTTAATCTTACCCGCCTTTAGCGCCTGGCCGACAACGTAGCTGGTCATGATCTTGGTCAGGCTTGCCGGATCGAGTTTTTCATCGGCATTGCCTTCGCTGAGTACTTTGCCGCTGGCATAGTCCATCAGGATCCAGGCGCGCGCGTCAATGGATGGCGCATCGGGGAGTTGTTCCGCAGCCTGCACCGCAGGCGCGACGAGAAATAAAAGCGCGCAGCCTGCCGCGAGGCCGCGAAGGGAAAAAGCATCATGCGTCATAAGAGCCACCCAAGTATCCTTTCCAAACAAAAATATGCCGCCACACTCGTTCCGCGCCGCAGCAGCCGGTGAGTAAAGCGTACAAATGACCTTAAAGAAACAGCGAGTTGGTAAAGTTTTTAAAGTTTACGCAATAACCTCGCGCGGCGCTGCAAACAGCGCAATTTTTTTGATCGCGGTTGCCTAAATATTAACTTTATTATGGCATGCAAAAAAATAGTTTAGCAAATTCAATGATCTGCAATATTTTCAACATCATAGCGTTATTGACTTCTTGTCAAATGCGGACAAATACGGACATTTGATTGCCCCAAATCGTGCCCCAAATGCCATTTTACCCCAAAATCTGCCCCAAATAATGATTCACCAAAGAGCAGCTTAGACTACTCTGAAAGACGCTCGGGAATCGGCAGATGGCTGGTTTGTATGCTGACCGGTCTGTACAATCACCCACGGTGTTTATTCTGCTCGAATAGCACCAGCCCCACCAGGTAGCTCTTGCATACGGCTACCTGGTGGGGCACCTTAAGCTAGGTAGCAATACTTCATTGTTTTGTAAAGCTCAGCAACTATTTAGATGTCGTGGTGTCTAATATGTGATCAATAAAAACACAGGCTCTTAAATGACTACTTTACTTGTTGCCGCAACGCTCTTTACTGTCTCAGGACTCATGATGTTTGGGCTTTTACAACTGTGGGAAGGCATATCGAATAATCACGAAAAGTTTTGATAGCCATTAGGCTTAAGCTCATCCTGATACTGGCAATTATTTACAGATCGTCTTCACCCCTACGTCGATCATGTCTTGAGCCTTCCTCCTGAACTTGAAGTTTTTTCTCCAGAGCTTCAACTTGCTGAATTAGCACTTTAACCACCGCCAGTGTATCCATCAAGAGCACATTGTTATCGAGCTGCAGGCGGTCATCGTCCACCCTCTCACCGTTGAGCATATACGACGTGTTAATCTGCTTAACATACTGTTGATCGACCTGCTGTGCCTGCTGAGCGATTATTCCCCGACGCGTCCTGTTCTGCTCATCGTCGTTGTAGACGAACGTCACCAGCTCAAGCTGACGAATGCGATCGACTGACAAATGGCCGTCAGTCGGTTCAATGCTGTGTTTCAGCCGTTCGTCGGACGTCCCGTTGAACGCAACATCGCCGCGCGAACTGCTATAGATCCGCCCGTCCGGCAAGTGTTGCCAATACTGAACAGGCTGACTAAACCCGCCCAGCATGAAAACTAGCCTGTGATTTGTGCCGACCTGCTCCTCGAACCACATAGCCCCCTGCCCGCCGTCCACGTTGCTGTCGTTACCGCGCGTGTTGAATCTGGTGGTCATCCTGGGCGAAGCGATGATTGTCCCGTTAGCTACGTTACCCGGATCTGTGTTCAACCTGGCGATGAACCCCTGCCCGTAGTTTTCGCCGTACTGAGTGCAAACGCCGTAAATCCCGAATCCGCCACGGACGCGCAAGCCGGGATAAACAGCCAGCGCGCCGTCTTCGGTGATAATTCGATGCGTATAGTCTGCAGCGCTGCCTTTGTGGTGAAAATCAATAAACGGCGTGGTGTCACTGCTGATCTCCAGATTCCCGGCATCAATCGCAGTGAATTGCGTGCTGCTGTTCTTCCTGAGTATTTGCCCCGCTGCTGTAATAGTAGCGCTGAACGTTACGCCCTTACTGAACGTCTGCGTCTGCGTCCATGTGTTTGCCGCTGTAGTCTTCGCCTGGTTTTTATTGGCTGCGGTGATTGATGAGTCGATAGCCGTCTGCCGCGTAGCGTATTCGCTTTGGAACTGCGCCCACGATTTCACAGTCCCGGTCGTGCCATCCGGTTTAGTTACCGTCACGTTACCGGAGCCGAATAAAAATTGCTGCTGATTGGCCAGATCCACGTAGGTACGTTCAAAGCACTTTTGAATACTGGCCGCCAGTTCATCACTAATGTTTGCCATAGTTACTCGCCCCCGAAGGGGCGCTCCTTTAAGGTGCGGAAATAATCTGATTGCCCATGCGGAAAATGGTAAAAATTAACTTTTCGCGCTGGCTTGTCCTGGCTGCCGAGGATGGGTCAAACACCGTGCCGTTCCATACCTGTGCCAATGGGGTATATGTCCTATAGCTGAACCCACGCCCATTCTTACAGTTGATCCATACACGGTTACGCTGACCTTTACCTGCGGCGTAGATTTTCAACCCTTTCAGCGGAATTGCACGTGACCCACCATCGTTCCCGGCGTCCCATGAATAGTGAATGTAATCTTCACGGCCAGGGGTACTCACAACAATGTCACCATAGGACCTGAACGATGATGACATCTGACAGATCAGGTTGGTGTCCAGGAAACGGTCGAAGGTCTCCCCGCTGATGTAAAACAGGTCATACTGTCCGGAACCCAACATATCTTTCTCAACGAATGGCAATGTTGCTACCTCGCCAATCATCACATCGCCTTCAATTTTGTTGGCATAAACGGTGCCGTTAAAATAACCGTCAGTCGCGCGTACGGTCCCCGTAAAGGTGCCGCTGGATGCTTCGACATGTCCGCGAATGGTTACGTTATTAAATACCGCTGACCCGGCTTTGTTGATCGCCCAGCCGACGGTGTCGCCGTTCCAGTTTGTCGACTGGATATTATTGCTAATCTGCGCAAAATCGATGACCAGATTTCGGGCCATCGCCTGCTGCATATATGCGCCGTTACCGTCGACACCGAAGACCAGATTGCTTTTATCACCGTTGGGCACATAAACACCGAACTGGTCAGCCTGCACCAGGAACTGTGATTGCCCGCTGCCGTTTATCCCCAGCTGAATCCCCGCAACGTAGTTCTTGCCGCCGGAAGATGTGTTGACCTTCACACCCCATTGCGCACCCAGTTTTCCGTTCAAATCCGCCACGGTTGATGCCGCCTGCTGAACGGTCGCTGACATATCCCCGACCTGAGAGGTCAGCGTGGTGATCTGCTCAGTGGTTGATTTTTCCAGGTCGGCAACGGTTTTGCTCGTTGTGGTAATTGCGGCGCTGTTGTCGCCAATCATGCTGCGCATCTGATTGAAACCAGTTGTCATTGCCAGCCCGTTGGCTGCGATAGTTTCATCCTGCCGGGTTATTCGTGATTCAGCGTCACCTACACGTGAGACCAGGCTTGTGATTTGCCCTGCCTGTGCTTTGATATCCTTGCCCTGCTGCGTCACGGTGGCAGAGAGCGCTGTCGTCGCATCGGCAGCGGCTTTTGCGTCCGCTTTCGCATCCTGCGCGTCGGTCACGTCGACGATTGACAGGTTATCGATAAACAACGAATAGCCGATACCGCCGGACGTACCACGGCACGAGACCCATAAGACGCCTACCGCGTGCGTATCATTGATTGTGGCAATGCCGGTTACCTGCACCCATTGATCACGTTTGCCGCCTAGCGACCCGGATGCATCGGAGACTACGATCCCGGCAGGCCACGAGTTCGGCGTGCCACCCTCCCCGCGCGTCATCATACCGATAGCCGTAGACCATCCCGAGGTGGGTTTTTCCGTGCTTTGCATCATCACCCAGGCGGAGAAACGGTATTTACCTCCCGCCCTGATCGCCATCCATGTTCCTGTTGTCTTATCGCTGTTCCCTGTCTCGCCGCTGTTACGTGTCACCTTACCGGACTTGCTGCCGTCACGTTTGGCCTGAGTCGTGGCGATGAACTGTGCGCCCGCCACCCTGTAGTTGTCCGCATACGACTCAAACGATCCGTCAATGAATGGGTTCGTCATCTTAGAGGATACGGTAGACAGGTCGGCTTTAACCTGCGTCACTGCGTCCGCCTGGGCCTTAATTTGATCTCCCTGGCTCTTAACAGTGGTCTGTATGGTAGACAGTCCTGCTGCGTTTGCGGCGATGTCCACGGCATCGGTGACGTCCATCAGATAGAGATCATCAACATAGAGGTTACCTTTGGACAGTAACGCCATGAAGCTGACCTGGGCGAACGTGGTGGCCGTCGCTTTCCAGGTCTTACTAATCTCTGTCCACTGCGATCCGGTCTGGTAGTTTTTCGGGTCAAACTGGACTTCAATAACCGGGTTGGTCTGGCCGGTGATACCCATGCGTATTTTGTTATTGCCCTGCGCCGTCGATGGCATCCCGGCATTGCCATCGGCACGAATCCACCCGCCCAGCTTATACGTGCGGCCTTTCTGGATCGGGATGTCATACTTCTGCGCAATGGTGTCCTGCGCGGAGTTGTGTGCGGACAGCTTCAGAATACGACCGCCTGAGTGCGGCGACTGCGCGTCGATAACAGTGGCAACGGTGGTTGAGCCTTGCGTCCAGGAGTCCAGGCCTCGCTCGAAGCCACCATTCGCGACAAGATTACCGGCCATCTTATTATCGATGTCCGCCAGCGCAGCCGTGAGGTTAGAGGATACTGCGGTGGTAGCTGCTGCGTTCGCGATGATGTCCTGCTCTGTCTTCGTCACACGCTGCGTAAGCTGCTGCGTCGCGCTGGTGTTGGCCGCGATTAGGATGGCATCGGTGATGTCGTAGATCGCCACGTAATCGATATCCACCTCGGCGGCGTCCGGGAAGCAGTAGATCCCGAAGGTGACCGCCACGGTGCCGTCCGGGCAAGCGTTGAAGTCGTATTTCTTGACGTCGAACGCCGTGGCAAACTGTAGCGTCTGCTGCTCGTAGCCGCTGGTGCCATCCGGGCGGTGCGCCCAGCGTCTGACCATCAGGTTACCTGCCCCGGAAACTTTCTTCGCTTTGACAACAATGCGGTATTTCTTATTCCCGCCATCCACCTGAAATTTGTGCTGCCCATTTGGGAAGATCCCGGAGTAGTTACCGGAAGCCCACTTTATGCGGACGCCCGCTTTACCCTCTCCATAATCACCGAATTTAATCTGCCCGCCTTCCTGAGTGGTCCACGCGACAGACCCCTGGCGAAAATCGTAGTTTGGGACGAGATTAGCGCCAGCGTCGCGTAGAGACTCGACCCATCCCGCGACGCTGGTTAGCGCCTGGCTGGTCGTGTCGATGTCTTTGCCCTGCTGCGTTGTGGTCTGCTCAAGCTTCGTGATTGCCTGACTGTTCGCCGTATTCCCTTTTTCGACGTTAGTCACGCGGCCGGTGACGGCGGTAATTGCGTCGCTGTTCGCCTTGATATTTTTGCCTTGTTGCTCGACGGTACCGGACAGGCTCGACACACTACCGGCAGCGGCATCTGCAGCGGCTTTGGCTTCTTGAGCGGCCGTGACTTCCCGCAGATGCCAGTCGGTAGCGTACCAGACAGACTTAAACGGGCTGCTTTGGTTAATCTGCAGGAACGGGCGCAGATATCCATAAGTCCAGCTGGCCGGGACCGTCCAGCGCCAGACAACCTGTCTCCAGGTCTGTGTCGGGGCCACGTTGCCGTTTGAATTGCGCGCCGTACCGCCGCCTGTGGGCGTCGTTGTGCTGGCGATATACAGGTTAAACGGCGCCGTCGCGTCTGCGCGCGCTGCAACCCATACCGACATCTCAAAGACCTGGCCCGGTTTAACGGGGATCGCCGCGAGGTTGGCGAAGTGGTCACGGCGATCCAGACGGACGACATAGCGGTTAGGGCATCCCGCCGGGATGTCCGCATCATAAGGGATTGAGTCGTCGGTCGCGTCGTCGACGGTATCGCGACGCGTAAAGCCGAAGCTGCTATAGGCCGGGTCAAAGGTCGGATTCGGGATGTAGTCCCCACCGGACGCCGTTGCAGCGTTCAGGCTGGCGTTGATGCCAGTGATCTGCTGGCCTGTCGTGGTCAGCTTGCCCTCGGCGGTCGACACGCGGGTGGTTAGCTGATTCAGTGCCTCAATGGTAGCCGCCTTAGCCACTTCACCTTCTACTGTGCTCACGCGGCCTTTCAGCGATGTGACGGCGTCGCTGGTCGTCTTAAGGTCTTCGCCCTGTTGCGTAACGGTCTGTGACAGCGCGGTGACCGTGGATCCATCCGCTTTCGTGGCGATAGTTTTGCCGAGGTCGGTTTTTACGTTGTCGATCTTGCCGTCCAGGCTGGTGATCTGTCTTGACTGCGTAGACAGAGACCCTTCGGCAGCAGTAACACGCTGGGTCAGACCAGTGATAGCCTGGCCCTGCGCGGTGTTTTTGTCATCCGCGTCTTTCTTGTTCGCATTGACGGTGTTAGACAAGTTAGTGGTTCGCTCGGCCTGCGCGGTAATATCTTTGCCCTGCTGCGTTACCGTGGCCTTCAGCGCGTCAACGGCTGCCGTGGTCGCCTTCTTCGCGACTTCTGCGTTAGTCGAATCGATACGCCCGCCCAGGCTGGTGATTTGCCCGGCTTGTGTGGTGATATCCTTCTCCGTCTTCGTTACGCGGGATGATAGATCCGTAACGGCTTGCGCCGACGCCATCCCGGCGATCCCGTTAGATGCTGACAGCATGAAGTTGCGGAAATAGAAGCGGGCCGCCGCCGGAGTCCAGCCGCCGCACGCCAGGCGCAGATAGACCCACTGTCCGGGGAAATCATTCGGGATCTTCAGAGTGATAGTTTTCGTCTGCCAGCCGGTGGTAAGGCCGGAATTCCAGTCGAATTTATTCACTAACCACGTGGTCGGGTCGCTCCACGTTTTAATCAGGCCAATATTAAACATCTGCGTGCCGGTGCTGATCGTGGCATCTGACACTTTGACATCAAAGGATAGGGTAAGCGTCTGCCCGGCTTCTACGGGTACTTTCGTACCGTTCGCTACGCGGCACGCCGGTTTATCGGTGGTCAGCGCCTTCTGCGTAGCGTCGAATACCGGCGCGCCGTCGCCTGAGCCGGATAACGTCCACGATGAGATACTGGCGGTCGCGTCACCGTTCAGTAGCAAGTTGCCGGTGTTCAGGCGGTTGATAAGGTTCGTCGTCTGGTTTGACGTCGTTTCTAACTTACCTTCGGCAGCGGTTACCCTGGTGGTTAGCCCGGTCATGGCTTCAGCGGTGGCGTTGTCCTGCGGCGCTTCGCTCCACTCGGTGGCGACGTTACCCACTTCGAATTTAGGCGAGTTGATGAACAGCGTACGCGCGACATTAGCCGGTTGCAGACGTCCCAACAGCAAACGTTTTGTGCCGGTTCCGGCGGTCTGTTTCCATTTGACCCAATAGCGCTGCCATCCGGTGGTAATATCGAAAGTCACACCACCATCACCGGCAGATCCTTTCTTGCCCTGGCTGGTTTCCCATGATCCGGTGGTATTCGGGTTGTAGAAATAGGCGTTAAATGTCAGCGCAACGGACCCTTTCGCATAGAACGAATAGACGTACTCGGTACCGTCAACCGGTGCGGCAAGTGTGACCTCTGTCTGATTGTACGCGGTGCCGTTCGCCGCGACCGAGATAGCCAGGCTGGCATTGCCTTTGAACCGCTCTGATTTGCTGGCGTTGCCGTAGCCGATCAACTCGCCCGAATTCGGCAGCAGGTTGGCCCCGCCCACGCGCATGTTGTCCAGCCTCGAGTTAAGACCGGTAATGCTCTGACCCTGGGATGCGATCGTGCCGTCCTGCGCGGTATTCTTCGCTTCGATGTTCTGAATCGCGGTCGTATGCCCGGCGATAACACCGTTAGCGGCGGCGAGATCAGCGGCTACCTGGTCCGTTTTGCTCGCGGTGGCTTCGAGATCGCTGGCGATAGTGTCCATGCGAGACGAGGCCGCTGCCGTTGATTTATCGTAGTCCACGCGCAACGTGTCCACGCGGGAGCCGATCGCCTTCTCCGCTGTTACGCGAATTTTGCGCTCTTCGTAAATCAGGCCACTGGTCAGCAAGTCCGGGTTGGTGCCAGTCTGCGTGCCGCGAAGCTGGACCGCTAATTGATTGCGGGTGGTAGCCTCGGCGCTATCGGCATCGGTCATTGCCTGGCGTAGTTCCTGAATCTGAGCCTGTGACGCCCCCGGAGTCGGGCGGCCCACAGCGAACCAGTCGACCTCAAAGTGGTTAGCCGTGGACAGACCCGCCGTATTGAAGTCCAGGCGTACACGACGGATGTCTGCCGATCCGGCCCAGGGGATGTCCGCGATAGACACCACGGCGATCCCTGTGGCCGGGTCGAATTGTGGTTCTGGTACGGTGATTCGGCGAGCGTCGACCCATCCTTGTTCAGTCTGGCCGGTCCACCACAGGCGAAGATTCCACGACGGCGAGCCGATTTTGCGGACGCGAAAGCGAATGTATTTATACGCTGTGGCGTCGATTTTGGTGGCGTTCGGGCTGCGCATTGTGCCGGTTGACCCTGCCGGAATCAGCCAGCCATCAGAGGTAATCGGCAGCGGTAATTTCCAGCTATCATCCTCGGCCCATCCTTCGGAGTCTTTATCGAAGTAAGAGATCGAGGTGAAGTCGAATTGTTCTCCAGATCCCGCGCTGAGAGACGCGATTTGCAACGCCAGTGAATCGTTGACGTTCTGAATCGTGGTATTTACCGTCTGGATCTGCGCGTCGACGGCGTTCTTCTGTGCCAGAAGGTCATCGGCGGCTTTCTTAGCCACGGCAGCGTCATCTGTTTCGGCCTTCGCTACTGCATCGGCGACTTTCTTCGCAGCGTCGGAGGCGGTCGCGGCGTCGCCTGCTGCGCGGTCTTTGACTTCCTGCGCCAGTCCTGCAGCAGTAGTGTTGCCCTTTGAGATTGCTGCCGTTAAGTCTTTGCCCTGCTGCGTGACAATAGCACCCTGCGCGGCAACGTCCTTCGCTGCCTGGTCAGCGGTGACCTGGGCGGCGTCCGCAGCCTGCTGCGCAGCATCGGCGGCAGCGCTATTGTCCTGAATACCTTTATTCAGTTCATCGTAAGTATCCGAGCCTTTAAGCGCATCGTCGAGCTGCTGGTAATAGTCATCAACGTTATCACTGGACATCCCCTCAACCCATCCGGTCCACGGCGAGACATTTCCCAGGCGGTCGACAATACGCGCGCGATACCAGAAATGCGTGGCAATCTGCAGGCCCATCTGCTGATACTGCTTGCCTGGATACGCTAAATCGGTCAGCGGCATCGCACCGTTCCCGCTCTTGTCCGGGCTGTACTGCAGCTCTGTGCGCTGGGTATCTTCTGAACCTTCCGGGAACTCCCAGCGAATCTCGATACCTGCGGTCAGTGAAACGGTCGTCAACGACAGCGGCGGCTGCGGCTCACCGACTTTCCCGGTCAGGGTCTTTTCTTCCGAGTACGCCCAGCTACTGGAAATTTCCGCCGCGTTGATTGCACGGACGCGTACCAGATAACGGCCGGCATAAATGCCGCTGACCTCAAATGACGTGGTCGAGCTGCGCGGCACGTTAATCCAGTTACCATCATTGCGGCGCCACTGTGCCTCATAGGCGATAGCATTTTGCACCGCGTCCCAATTGGCCTGCAGGGTTTCGACGCTGATCCCCTGATTCACCACGGAGAATGACGTCAGGAGGATGCCATCTGGCGGAGCCTGATTGCCTGGCGGGATAACACTAATCGGGCGCTGGTCGATGATTGCGCCGGTATCGATACGCGTAAATTTATCCGGGTCGTGAGCCACGCCGGTAATGGTGAGCGTGCCGTTATTGTTGTCCTTTACACCGATAACGCGGTACTGCTGCGGCACCAGGTCGGTATATTCCACGATCCAGACGCACTCCGCCTCTGGTGTCTCGCTGTATCCCGTTGTGACCGTTACCTGCCGGCGGCCATTCACCGACTGGATGGTCCTGGCCTGCGAGATACCCGATGGCAGATTCAGATGCAGGCGGTCGCCCTCTTTTGCATCGATATCACGGTCGAGCGTGATGACGCGTCCATTCACCGCGCTGATACGACCACCATTAACTCGCCCGGCCAGCCGTTCGTCGCCCAGCCCAATGATGTAGCCCGGCTGCGGGATCCTGCCGTCAAGACCAACATCAATCTCGACCATGCGGTCCTTGTTATTAGTTAGGATCCCCCATAACCCTTTACGATGGGCTTCACTCTGCCGCGTACACCCAATGGCCGTGACTTCCAGTTGGTTAAAACTGTATCGGGAAACCAGTTCCGGGATAAATGCGGGCTCCATCGCATCGGCATAGGCGTTATCCGGATCAGACCATGAGATCAGCGCATTGGTGTATCGGGCCTTACTGGTGCTGCTGGAATAACGAGGGCTACCGATAATATTCGCGCGCGTATAGTTGAAATCAACATCACGCGGCATATCGGCCTGCACGATAATCTGTTCGCCACTCCAGCAGGTCATCCCCCGGAAAATAGCAGCGAAATCACGCAATACGGTGTAGGCGTCGTTGCGCTCCTGAACATAAACATTACAGAGATGGCGAGGTTCCATGCCATCGCCACCCCTGCCATCGGGTATCAGTTGATCGCAATACTGCGCAATCGGGTAAAGCGCCCATTTGGAGATATTCGCACTGGTTAGACGATCGCCAAGACCGAAACGATCAGAGACAACGATGTCGTAATAAATCCATGCCGGGTTGTCAGTCCATGCCCATTTGAAGCCCCCTGTCCATGTGCCGGTATATTCACGCGTTTCCGGGTTATAGTTGTCCGGGACGCGGACAATACGCCCGCGCGGCTCGCAGGAGATTTGCGGGATAGAACCATTGAACTGGCTGGAGTCGAATTCGATATAAAGCAGCGCTGTATGTGGGTAACGCAGCTTCGCGTCAATAACTTCGGTATAGCTCTGCAGCGTCATGACGTCGCCGATTTTGACGCTGTTTGCGTCCGGCGATACCTTGCGAAGACGCAGCGTCCAGGTGCTACCTGCCTGCGGTAAATCGATGCGGTGGCTACGTTCATACCCGGAAGTTGTTTTTCCTGAGACGGCGGTCTCCAGTACGGTCTGCCAGGCGCCGCCGTCGGTCTGCAGGTCAATCGCATACTTGACGGTATTCCCCACTACATCGCCGTCGTCTTCCTGCTTCATCAGGGAGGGCCATTTCAGGCGGACACGAACGGCAGAAAGCTGGGTATTGGTAAATGTGTGGGTCCAGGCGGTCTCACTGGAAACTTCCGTCCCTACCGAAATTTCATTTTCAGTACCTGGAATACCCTGAATATAACTTTGTGCCTGCGTCCCAGGTCGGAATTCCCAGGCCACACCACTGAAGTTTTGCGAACCATCGGCATTCTCAAGAGGGGTACCGTCGAGATAAATATCTTTCCCGGTTAAACCACCAGCAAACTCCCCCTCACCCAATGCGATAAGAATTTTGGCTTTTGCTACAGACTGTAAATCGTCCGGCTGTTCCGTGGGCGTACGCTGTTTAGAGCTGCCACCCTTACGCCCTTTAATGATGTTATTTGCCATATTACGCCCATAAAAAAAGCCACCGCACGGTGGCCTGAATGGATGGTATTACTTATTAAAAATATTTATTGCTGGTCTTCGACATAAATACCGGCGGAAATAATCGCGCCGCCAATTCGTCGTTTGCCGTAAAGAAGGCCAACCGGATAGCCCTGCGAGGCGGTATTGGTTACGCCGCCAAAGGCATAGCTGGCTTTATTGTCGGAGGATTCTTTACGGGCAAGGCCACCGGGCTGAGGAGAGAGCATCTGGATCACGCCTCCAAGCATCATTGATGCGCCCATACTATAAAGATATGGTGCGGCCGCAGCAGCGGGAGTGAATGTGGAAATGAACCCCGCGACCACAAGCACTGCCCCGAGAATTGTTTGTAAGATGCCAGCCTTTTTACTACCAATGACTACAGGGACGATGCGGATAACCTCTCCACTTACAGGGAATCCTAAATCATCCTCACTAATATTTTTCTTCCCTTTGAATACAGCAAAGGTTAATCCTTTTTCTTTGCTGTTATTCATGAATTTTTCAAATCCCGGAATTGTTGCGGATAATGCTGCTCCAGCCTCATGAACAGTCGAAATCAATCGATGATGAACATTCCCAAAGGTTTTACCAAGGACTCCAGAAAGTTCGATTTTTGTCATTATTTCCTGCATAACAACTCCAGTTAGTGAAAAAAGTTTAATTAATGGTTGTCGGCCTTATATCCACATTTGCATTAGAATCCGTAAATATTCTTACTACTTTCCTCTCCCCAGCTTTCACAATGAATATTCGCTCTTGCCGCTCAGGGCTCAAACTACATAATCCTTTCCCTGTCAGATTAGCACCAACAGCCCACTCCCCTTCAGATATATAAAATGTAGCCTTTTCTTTAGGGTTCAGTTTTGCCACTTGCTCCCCATTTAAATAAACCGCTGCATAGCATCCGGACCCAACTATTCCCGCATCGCGAATGATAGTCAGAGCTGTATTATTACCAGCATTTATTTGATATTTAAAAACCCTTTCCTTTGGGGCAGAAATCGCTTTACTTGGAGGTACTACAGTACTTGCACACCCAGTTATAGATAAAATCATTAATGCCAACGCTATTTTTTTCATCTCGGTGTCCCTTCTGTCTTTAGTTAAAATTCCATAAAAGATTAACACAGAGAATGATATCGGACGATTTTCATCGTCCTGTCTAACCAGTATCCACCATACGGCACGCGCTGACTTAGATGACCATAAAGGTGGTGTAGCAGCATGTTACCTTCCAGCAGAATCCCGGCATGGTTCCACTTGTTCGACTGCACCTGCATGATAACCATATCACCCGGCTGCGGCGGGCCATCAAATTCACGGAAACCACATTCATACCAGCAATCGTGATAAAAATTTTCGGGATAGTCGTTTTCCCACCAGGGGTAATCAACGCGGTAATCGTGCAGCTCGATACCGTGGGTCTGCCGGAAATAGCTCATCACCAGTCCCCAGCAATCATAGTGGCCAAGAACGAACGGACGCTCGAGGAGGGGCAACTCGCCTCGTGGGTGTATGGTCCGAAGATCACCTTCTGGCCAGCTGAAAATATACCAGGGGAGCAGCGTAGCATCACACTGCGCCTTATCCAGTTCGCTGGGTTGCGTAGTCGCATCCGGATGGCTGTGAACAATGCCGATAATCGTTCCCCAATCCTCGACTTCTGCGTAATCCTCTGGCGCCAGAATAAAATTATCATTCGACTCGCTGGCCAGGTTACGGCAGGGGAAATAGCGCTCCACTCGTCCCCTTTGAGCAATCAAGCCGCACGCTTCACGCGGGTAATCAGCTGCAGCATGAACCTGTATAGCCTCAATCGTTTTCTGGCGCATATCAGCTCCTTATCAGCGACGTGCCAGGGAACCCGCCAAACGGCAGTTCGTTATGCTCGCCAAAACGCAGTTTGCAGGCAGTGAGTGTTCCGTTGCAGACGTCCTTCGATGGGTCATCAACCGGCTTGTTATTCTTGTCGAAATACTTTGTCCCGGCATAATCGCAACCATCGCCACTACGGTATTTATTGCGAATACACCAGGTACAAACAGAATGATACTGACGGGTTGGGATCAGCTTCCCCTGCAGCCCCATCGGGCTATCTAGCGCGAACTCTACCGTTTCATCGGTTTCAAGACTTTTGGTATCGATAAAATAGAGGTGCCGTTTCTCCTGCGTTGGATCCGCGGTGGCATTACCCTCAGGGAAATTTCGCGCATCAAGATACTGCTTTTGTGTCTCATGGATAATGACCCGAGCCATCGCCAGATCGTCGTAATGCAAACACAACGCGGAAATCGAACTATCAATGTTGCCCACCCTCAGTGTCGGCTGCGCGTCGCTTCCTGAAGTCGAGGATTCGATCCCCTCTAATTCACACGGCCACGCTTTATATTCGGTTCCCTGCCACCAGATACTTTTAGCTGGCAATTTCGATTCATCGCCACCAGCGGCTAAAATTTCCGCTTCAGTATGGGGAATGTTATACCCGTGGAAATATAAAATATCCCCCATATTAAAAGCACTACCATCAATTTCAAAAAGCCGGATTTCATCTCCCGGCTCCAGTTTCTGATAATCAGCGTGAAGACTCATGGTACGAATGCCTGTTCAAATGTTGCGGTGACTGTCATGACTTTGTTGTTCAGAATGTTTTTTTGCAGGCTGTCAGCCTGTACACGCCATAGCGCCAGCTCGTCATACGGTGGTTTAAACGTAAAGGATTTTGTTTTATGCCGTCGCAGGAATTTATAAATATCCAGTCCTGTTTGCAGATCTCCGGTAAATGAAAATGCATAATTTAAGGTTTCCGGGTTTATTCCCTCCCCTGAAACCTGCGCATAGCCGTCGCCAAATTGCGCCTTGCGAATATTATCCTTGCTCGTTATCGCGGGCTGACTGGCGGCCTGAATTCGCCAGGAGAATGTTTCAATAGTCATAAGGTATTAACGCCCTTCTTTTATTGCCTTCCACAGCGGCGTCCCGGGCCGTTGGGCCTGTTCGCTGACGACGCTGATGATGGCGGGTTTCAGTTGCTTAAGGATACCGTTACTGTCAATCGCTGACCGCTGCGTAGACTGCTGTTCGCTCCCGCTACTGATATAGACGCCCCCCATGTTGACCATCACACCGCCAGGGGAGACACTCGCCGGGCTGGCAGCATTGCCGACATAACCGCCGGCAGCATAACCGCGCATCATCCGGTAAAGATTGCTCACACCAATGCGGCTTGTTGCCTCTTTGGTGAATACAAACTCACCGCGATGCACAACGCCAGCAGGCTCATATTTACCGCCGTGGCCAGTGTAGCCGCCGCCGTCGTATCCTGGCGGACGATAAGAGGGTACCGGAACGTTGATCCACCCCATAGCCGCCTGAATGGTATAGGCCACGATCAGCTGATTGATGACATGAACAATCATCTTCAGAATGGATGTTGTGAACTCCTTAAAGCTCGCCTTTCCGGTTGTTGTCAGTGCTGTCAGTTGGTTGGCCAGACCACTGAACGTGGCCTGAGAAATATCTTTCACAGATGAGAAAACATCTGTGGCCGAATCCTGATACTCCGCCCAGCCCTGTTTGGCGCCGGCCAGCCAGTTACCGCGTAATGCATCCTCAGCTTCATAGGTGGCTTGCTGTTCCGCCAGCACCTTCCGCTGCGCATCAGGATTGAAGGCGTACGTTTCACTCAGCTTTTCAAGCGTGGTCCTTCTGTTCGACTCCCTGCCAGAAAGCCCGTCAGCCTGAGCCTTTATCCCCGCCCGGATCGCACTCTGCTGCTGCGCGAATTTATTTGCCTGATCTGCAAGATTATTCAGCTTCTGCTGCCGGGCAACCTTATCACCGAGATCGGCAAGCTGGCGTTTGTATTCCAGCGTTTCATTTTTGTGGGCCAGCAGGGATTTTTCCTGCGTGGACAACTGGCGGCGGCCGGCGGCCTCCTGTAAAACGGCATACTGATTTTCCGTCTGCCAGAGATCGCGGCGCTGCTTACTGATCACATCGTTAACGTCGGTATGCTGCTGCAGGGTTTTAAGCTGCGCCTGCAGCGTTAGCAGCTCCGCCTGCGCCCCTTCTTCTGCTTTACTACCGGCGGGCGTAGTATATTGCCTGCCCTTCGGCGTTTTCGGGTCTTTGTATTTGCTATCGATGCCCGCGCGGATTTTCGCGATATCGCTGTCCGTCCAGCGGGTGGCAACCCCATCGATGGCATCCTGTTTATTTTTCGCAACCAGCTTATTAAATTCTTCCTGAGCTCGGGCCCGCCGCTCGGCTGGTTTCAGTCCGGCGTCAAGAAGCTGGTTAAACTGCTGCTGGTTCCTTATTGCCTGCTGCTGCTGATCATTGCGCAGCTTCTCGCGCGCCGCGGCTAACCCCTCCTTAGCGTACGCTTTATCAATTTCGTCAAAAGTTTGTTTTGCCAGCGCTTCCCGTTGAGTTGCATTACGTAAACGTTCGGCATCGGCTTTGATTAATGAATTATTACCGGAATAGTTGGGATCGACCTTCAGATTGGCTTCCAGCGCCCGACGCTCTTTTTCCGCAGCCTGCCATTCCGCAAAAGCCCCCTGCCGCTTCATGGCCGTATCAGGATTACGACCAATGCCCATCATGGCATCCCAGGCGCCGCTGGCGGCATTTTTCACCCAGTTCCACGCGGTTTCCAGCGTCCCCAGATTCTCCTTCACCGCATTTGCACGCTGGATAACACTGTCGGAATAGGCGCGCATCGCGAGCTCGGCAGCGCGCTGCGAATCCCCCATCGCCTGCGCAGATGAAATCTGTTCAAACTGGCTTGCGGTCAGGAAATGAAGCGACTCATTCAACGTTGCAACCGCATTAACCGGATCCTCTTTCAGCCGTTTAAACTGGTTGATGGTTTCATCCACCGCCTGGCCGGTCGCCTGCTGGAGCCTGGCAGCCACGTTGGCTACACGCTCGACGTCAGCGCCACCGAATGCCCCACTTCCGACAACCTGCGCTAATACTCCTGCCGCAGTGTGCTGAGTGACTCCATTTCCTGAGATGTTCCGTGCCAGCGCCTGCAGTTGTCCCGAGGTTTTCCCGGCATAGTTCCCGGTGAGAATGAGCTGTTTGTTAAACTCCTCGGCTTCCTTCCCGCCCTCGTACCAGGCCTTCCCCAACAAAACGACGGATGCCGCTATGCCGCCGACAACGCCAGCGATGCCGAGACCACGCAGCGTCATTAATTGATCTATCCATCCTGCCCGGTTAGCGAGGGTGATCCCGGAGCCACGCAGCGCGCCGAAGTTACCACGCAATAATTCCCCCGCCAGCACGCCAAGTTCCCTCCGCGCGCCAGCACTCTCGAGACCAAGGCTGTGCGTGGCGACTTTTGCCGCCTCCAGTTTACGGATATAGACTTCAGCAGCATCGCCGGCGCCAACCTGCGCCGCTTTCATTCTCAGGAGCTCTGTGCCAGAAAGCTTTTGCTCAACAACCTGCGCCTTCAGTTGACGAAGAAATTTCTCGCGCGCCTGGTTCGCTTTTTCCTCAACCTGCTGAAGTTCTTTCTGCCGCGCCGTGGTGCGGGAAATCAAAGAGAGATAATCACCCTGAGTGATGTTCCCCTGTGCGCGGGCCTTGCGAAATTGTTCCTGGACACTGGCCAGCGACCGTGTTTCACCACTAAGGGATCGAACGCCATCTATCTGCCTGAAGAACGATTCCGCCAGCGCATCCTGCCGCCGTGCCAGCGCCTCTGCCTGAGCGTCATTCTCCCGATAACGCTGGTTTAACCCGGTAACACGCTGGTAAGTCTCATCGACCGATTTGGAGACCCGCTGCAGTTCGCTCTGAAGCCCGGCGGCGGCATCCGCCTGTCGCTTCTGCATATCGGAAACAGCCCCTGCGCTGGCGGTGCTGGTGGTTTTCAGAGCGCTGATTTGCGCCTCCGCCGCACTGCGCATGCGCGTCTGCACTTTGTCCGATTCATCCGCCATACCGGACAGTTGCCCCTTAATCCTGGCGATCTGTTCGTTGAATGTGGCGCTGTCGACATCCAGGTTGATGACAAGATCGCTAATCTGCTGGGCCATATCTGGTGCCTCCCGTTATTCCCTCTGCGGCCAGCATCATGGCGTCATCATCCTGCACATGATCCGCTGCAGCCTCAGCGGAGGGGGACAGCAGGCTGAAGTGTGCAGGGGTGATGTCCGGATCCCGGTATAAGAAGGTTGAAATGGTGTAAAGCAGCCCGGAGAAGTGGGCATCGAGCTGCGCGTCCTGAAAAAAACGCTCCCGGTAAAAGTGATGCCAGTCGCCCAGCTCGGAGGACGTCATGCCAGCAAGCATGGCGCGCCAGTCGGGTCGCCCGAACTCGCGCGCCAGCTTCAGGACAAAATCAAGCTCACTGGCTAGGGCTTTTCCGCTGTAACAGGTTCATCACCCAGCGCGGTGGCATCAATGTGTTCATCCGCGGGTTGATCTTCTTCGACAACCGGCGCCAGCATGCCGGAGAGCAGCTTGATCTGCATTTCCGCTTTGCCAATCGCTTCCGCCGGCCAGGTACTCATCACCTGCTGGTGGAGTTCCTCTTCAGATGGCCCCTTCGGATCGTTATGCCAGAGCGAGAGCGCAATCAGGCGCGCGCCTGCGCGAATACTCATGCTGACCAGCCCGGCGGACATTGTCTGGTCATCCACGTCATCAGAAATGGCGGATAAGGCTTTTTCTTCTGCGGCCAGATATTCGAGATAAGTAATGCGCTGCAGTGCCGACAATTCGGTGATCGTCACCGTAGCGCCGTTATGGGTAAATTCGTCTTTCTTCAAAAACATGCTCATGCCTTTATCCTCAGGACGCCGTCACGGTGGTTTTGCAGGTCGCCACAAAATTACCGTCATTGCTCATGACAATAATGTCGGCCGTGCCAGCCGCCACGCCGGTAACAATCAGAGATTTGCCACTCACGGCCACGGTCGCCTTCGTGCTATCCGAGGTCGACGCACGGAAAGACTGTTCCGACGCGCTGGCAGGCAGGAAGGTGACGTTTAGCGTTGTGGTTGCGCCGACGGCCACGCTGGCTGTTGCCTTGTCGAGTTTGATGCCGGTCACTGCGATCGGCGGGTTGCCGCTTTCTTCCGCCAGTTCTGGTTTCCCGGTATTGGTGATTTTGGCGGTACGCGTGATCACTTCCTTCGCGGGGATGGCTTTACCCAGGCTACTGCACCAGCCTTTGAACACATCCACGGTGCCATTCGGGTATTTAATTTTGTAGGCCCGCACATCGCCATCGACAAACCAGGCCACCAGCGACTTTTGCCCTTCTTCACCCGGTTTCCAGGCCAGCGTTAATGATGTATCACCTGCCGATTTTGCCCCCTGTGCAGTCGCGGTCCAGTCTGCGTCGTCATCGTCAAGGTAGGTGTCATCGTAGGACTCCGCCGTCATTTCGCCCGGCGTGAGTTCCTTAATTTTTGCCAGGCGCTGCCAGTCGGCATCGGAAAGTGGGTTAGCGTAGGGATTTCCCGTTCCGGTATATAACCAGAGCGTGGTGCCCGCCCCTTTAACCGGGGCCATTGGATTTGGAGTAGCCATAAAATTCCTTATCTCAGGTAAGTGAGGGTGTACGTCAGGTCGACCGATCCCCAGGTAGCCATTTCGTCATCGCGCTGGTAGTCGTAGCCCATGGGGATCATCGTTTCGATTAAGGGAGATAGCGCCGGGATAGTCTCAAGGGCCGGGTACACCTTTTCCTCCATCCACGCATCCAGCGCGCTATCCGGCGTGGTGGATTTCAGAAATACCTCGATATGGAGGACTGATTGCCAGCTATCCTCATCAAGGCTGTCTCCCGTGTATTCTGCATCAGACAAATAGACTGCCAGCGCCGGCAGGTCCTGCTCTTCCAGAAAAACAGGCCGCCCGTCAAACCATGTCACACGATCTGGAATGGACGCCCTTAGTTGTTCCAGTACGGCAAGACGAATAGCAGTGTGTTTGCTCATCGCTTCAGGTGGATCCTCAGTTGATTCTTCAGCGCTGCAGACAGCTCCTTCGGCATATCGCTGTCGATAAGCTGCTTTGATATCGCGGTGAAGTTTTGGGTTAATGGGGTTACGAGAGGAACTTTGACAACATCTATCGGGTAACGAGATTTACTCAGCCGGCGCATAACCTGCCATCGCCCGTTCGCCAGCTGCTGGATAAACGCATTTCTGAAAATGTACGGGCCAATACGTAACACGCTACCCCGCCCGCGCTTTTCTCCTTTACGCCTGGAGAGATGCACACGCGCGGCACCCAGCTTGATTGCAGGCAGGTTTCCGCGGTTGATACGAATTGCCGCCACCAGCCGTTCAGGCTTTGCACGCTTAAGACGCGAACGCTGGCGGACCAGCTTCACCGGCAACCCCTTTTTGTGGTTATCGCCCACTGTCGCTTCTTTTGCGACCTTCCTGCTGCCCTGCGTAATCGCCCGCCCGGCGACCCGATTTAGCGCCTGGGCGGCAGCCGTTGGGACCATCAGACGGCTCAGACTGTTCAGGTTCTGGATCGCACGCTCAAGACCTTTCAGTGACATCATTCACTCCAGCCAGATTTGAGGCTTCCCGTTAAAAAGCTGATAACGGGTAACGATCCAGTCTTTACCGTCATATTCGACGGCATCGTTTCTGGCGGGCCGATAGTCAGCAGCAAAAACAACCAGCACCGTTGCGGTACCGGACAACGCGCCCATCTCCTCCAGCAACTCAGCAGGCACGACGTCAACGCTTATGCCGTTAATGACCGCTTCCCTGCCCATTTTTTTGAGGGTGGCGGCATCCATCCGGGCCGCCATCTTGTCGAAAGGGTTAGGCATTGATTTTGACATCAATGACGGTACTGTTAGCCGCAGCATTTTCCCAGGCAACACCCGCCAGGACGGCATCAGTGGCTTCCAGTTGTACTTTGCCCGCCTTGATGTACACTTTTTCCCCCGCGCTGATTTCATCGGCGGCCAGCTTCGCCAACTGGAATACTCCTTCGGTAAGGCCATCACCTGTATCGCCGCCCGGAATATCCGTGATCGCAACCGCAATCATTTGACCGATAACAACCGGCGCCCCGCTCAGGATGATTTCCTGTCCGGCATTCTCCACAGGGATAGTCTTTCCTTCCTGCACATAATTTTTAGCCATAACATCTCCTATCAGCCCGGTAGGGCTGATTTCAGGTATAAAAAAAGCCCGTTTGGGCTAAGAGGTTTGAGTGGGTGGGGATTACTTACCAGTGGATTTCGTCAGACCGCGGAAGTCTAACGGCGCTACGCCCGCATCGATGCGTACCTTCGTAGCAATACCATCGGTATTGAAACCTTCCTGCTGGTCAATGTAAGGCGTATCAACACCGTTCAGATATGCCACTTCGATGGTATCGGTGCCTTTAGCCGCAGCCAGATACCAGGCGTTAGGATCCTTGTGGTCCAGTCGCGGTTCAGAAATAACTTCCGCAAAGTTCTGAATAGGGTTGTTAATCCCGGAGTTGATATCTGCACCCTTAACGCTTGCCGATTTAATCGTCTGATTGGCCAGCGTTTCGAGACCCACCGGCACCAGCATATAAGCCGGACGAATGTTCAGAGTGCGCTCGCCCTCTTTCTGCAGGCGCATCAGTTTGCGGGCATCATCAATACTCGAAACAGAAATGGCGCCAGAGGAGAGGTTTTTGTGATCGGCATGGAACAGCGGTTTGCCGTCGGACAGTTTCGGGTTATCCAGCAGAATCGCATACACCAAATCACCAATGGTGGCTTTCGCGGCGCGCCCCATTTTCGCCGGGACGTCGGTTAATGCGTTCAGATCATCGTTGATAATCGCCTGGCGGGTGATGGAGAAAATTTCCCCATAGGTAGCCAGTGCGATCGTTTCACCTTTATCGCCCGTGGTCACATATTTATATTCAGCCCCTTCGCGAACCTTACGCAGGGAGTTAAAACCACCCATTCCCACGCGGTGAGCCGTTTTAAAATCAGACAGCTGGCCTTTCTTCGTCCACAGATCAAAGGTCTCTGCTGCCTCATCCCAGCCCTGAAGAAGCGCCTTATTCGCTACGTCGAGCAGAATATTGCCAAAATCAGAGGTGCTGTGAGTCAACGCCAGGCCGACCATCTGCATTGGGTTGTAGCTTGAGACACCAATGCCGCGTTCGGTCAGCGCCATACGCGCATATTCGCGCAGCGTCATCCCGTTGTACACGTTATCACGTTCCTGATTTTCATACCCTGCGCGGGCCATCAGTGCCTGACGGATGCCATCGCCAACAAAATTCCCGTTCCCGGCATAAATGTGCGGCTGATCGCTTTTGTTCGATGGGGTGGCAACCTTGCCCAGAGCAGCCAGCAGCACATCTTTCGCCTGCTCCACAGTGCAATCTGGGTCCGCAATACACTGGTTTTGCAGATCCTGGTGCTTACCGCCAAACATAGCGAACAGATCATTAATCCCGTTCACACGGTTGCGCTGTTCGGCATGAATCTGCGCGCGGATAGCATTCTCATCCGCGCCAGTAGGCTGAGGGGCGATCGGCTGTTGTGCCTGAGGCTGTGGTGCTGGTTGCTGCGGTTCGCGCTGAGTGGAGTTACGCGGCGGGGTGACCATGTTACGAATGCTGTTTGGCATTTTTTCAAATTCCTCAATACGTTTTGAATGGATACAGGCCATGGCCTGAAGGGATGGGATCACCTGGTCAGCAAAACCCATGGCAAGGCATTCAGCGCCGTCGAGCCAGGTTTCGTCTTCCAGCATTGCCGCAATCTCATCAGCGGTTTTTCCGGTTTTTGCTGCGTAGGCGGGGATCAGCACCGATTCAACTTTGTCCAGTAAATCAGCGTAGTCGCGCATATCGTTGGCATCGCCGCCAGCAAAGCCCCACGGCTTATGGATCATTATCATGGTGTTTTCCGGCATGATGACCGGGTTTCCCACCATTGCGATGACAGAAGCCATGGAGGCGGCCAGGCCATCGATGTGAACGGTGATCGCGGCGCCGTGATGTTTCAGAGCATTAAAAATGGCGATGCCATCAAAGACATCGCCACCAGGCGAATTAATGTGAAGGTTAATGTGGCTGACATCACCCAGCGCTTTAAGATCGTTAACAAACTGTTTGGCCGTTACTCCCCAATAACCAATTTCATCATAGATATAGATATCCGCTTCATTGTTGGCGCTGGCCTTCATGCGGAACCATGAATTACTTTTTACGCTGGCTTTCGGACGTTGATATGCCCGTTTCTTTGGCATCGGCACTGGTGCCTCCTCTGTCATTGGCAGGATCAGTATCAAATACCAGCCCCTGCTCACGGTTTTCGTCTATTTCGGCCTTGCGGCGCGCTTTAACATCATCTGGATGGCGCCCACTGGCGCGAACCCAGTCTGACTCCGTCGCCGCGCCACCACGGATTTGAGCCTTCCAGGCATTAGCCTCCTTGACGGGATCAATCCATGGCATCACGGGACCGGAATACACTGCGGTGTATAAAGACTCGATATCCAGCCCGCGTGGTAAAGTAATTTGGCCGCTGGCGACAGCCATCTTCAGCCAGGCGCGATACATCGGACGCGTCACGGCCCCAATAAACCAGTCCTGAAGAATGAGATAACCGTCTGTCGATTCCACCAGCTCCTGCCGCTGAGCACTGTAAGTGCCGTTGTAGTTTCTGGCGGTACTGGAAAAACTCAGGCGGCTGCCGGCGGAAACGGCACGCAGCTGGCCGTTGCGGAAGGTTTCAAGATTGGGATTCGGGCGATCGGATTTCACCATGCCGATATCCTCGCCAGGCAGCAGGTCGTCGTAGATAATGCCGGGCTGAATATTCAGCTCACGATCATCATCCTTACCGGCGTTTTCATCCCAGCTTTGCCCATCCCCTTTTTTGATATACATCCCGAGGGCGGCGGCGATGCGGGCTGCTGTCAGCTCGGCATCTTCATACTCTTTCAGCGCACTGAGACGCATCAGCACCCCGGATAACAGGGAGGTACCTCGCGTCTGATGCAGCCGCCGGACAAACTTCAGGTGCAGCATATTTTCTGCATCAATCCGTTTGGTATCCATCTGACGACCAGAGACCGGCTGGCTTTTATAGACCAGATAGCCCTTCGGCCTGCCCCAGTTATCGGTATATACCCCCTGATTTAGCTTGTCCGACTCGCTGCTGGTCTGGGGAACAAAATCAGCTTCCAGAGCTTCCAGCCAGAACGGCACCCCGGCGGTAGGCGTCAGGCCATTGCCTGTGCCGCTGACTATCTGTGCAAAAACCTCCCCGTCGCGCAACCAGCTGCGTAACATCAGGCGCTCCAGCATGGGGCGGGTAAACTGATGGGTCACTTCTGGTCGAATAGACCATTCACCCCATTTCTGACGGATATCCGCCGCCAGCTTTTTAGCGATCTTGCCGTTCTTGAGCTTCGGATGCGGCTCCACGATAATCCCGCTTTTACCTACCACCCGCTCTTCAAGCTTATCGAAAATGCCAATCACTAAATCGTGGTTATTATCAAGCCACCGCGCCTGCTCCCGCAACGAGGCAGCCCCCATCTGACTGAGTTGATCAGCCGAACGATTTTCCCGACGGGCTTTGTGGGTGCGCGTGGGCTTAACGGCCTCATATGCCTGTATCATGGCGCGTGAGCGTAGCCTTGCGGCCTTCCAGCCAGGGGAAATGACACCAATCGCATCATCAAGTAGAGACATTACAACCTCGCCAGTTTGTAGCCAGGCCGTCCCCGGCGCTTATTATTCAGGGAAGAAAGGCGCCGCTCCCATTCCTGTCGTCCTTTGCGGATTTCAGACAGGTTTTCCATGGTCATTTCCTGACCATTAAATTTGATGGATTTGCCATCCAGTACCGCCATTTCCGCTTCGGCATAGCGCTGGATCATGGCCTCAATATCACTTTTATTCACAACCAGCCTCCTGAGGTGGCCCATGGGTTAGCGTCATCTGTTACGGTTTTTTTGCGTTTGCGCTTTTTGGTCTGGACAGGCGCTGGCGCCGGGGGTGCTTCTTCGCCAGTTTCCTGCGGCACGTTCTCCATCCACGTTTCCCTCCTCGCCCATTCAGGCGCATCAGGCCATTTAATTTTTTCGTATCCGCGAAGGATAACCAGCGCATCAGCGTAAACCAGCAGGTCAAAAGCTTCGTTGGCGCCGCGCCCTGGCTTACTCCATTTGCCATCAGAATCACGCTCCTCATAAGTCAGTTCGTCGTAAAACCAGCTTCCCAGCCACTTCGGGAAATGGATGTAGTTCGGTCCGGGAGTATCGCGCCACAAGGCGTTGTTTACCCGGTCTTTGAGGTCATTGGTTTGCAGCAGATAAAGAGGAACATCCCCGGCGGCTTTCGCCCGGCGCGCTGAACGGCCGGTGTTATCTGGCAGGGATTGGGTGATCAGCTTTTCGCGTCGATGACCGTCACCTTTAAACAGGTAAACATTCCGGCCAATTCCCTCCCGACGGCATTTACGCCAGAATCGATAGGCATTATCGGTGACACCATCTTCACCGCCGGAATCGACTGCCATTGCCATCAGGCGCATACACCGGCGGGGATCGGATGCCATTCGCCACGTCTTGTAAAAGACATCAGTCAGCAGCAGATCCCAGTCCTCCGGGTAACTGGCTGGGTCGATAGGCAGGCTTTCACCGTTCGCGTCGCACCGGAGCGACTGGCGAATGTTGTAACGGTCCACCAGCCACCGTTCGCCCATGCTTCCGTAGCCAGTAACATGAACGACAAAGCGGCGATTACGTCCCCCCTGCACGTCGACAGTCGCCACCAGGAAACAAACACCATCAGGCACACAACGTTTCGGGACATCCTCGGCCCGCTGTTCGAGCAATTCGCTTTTACGCTGTTCGGTACTCGCGCGCGGAAGATAAGGGCGACCAAAGTCAGTGTTAACGACCGTTTTTAGTGTCTCTTCGCTTTGGGTTTTTTCGTATTCCTGCTCAGCCGCCAGATATTTATAAATTAGCTGTGACCAGGTCTGGTAAGCAGCTGCTGGCCCTTCCATCCAGAAAGAAGCAATGCGTGACCGCCGGCCCTCCCCTGTAATGTTTCCATCCCGATCAATTGACTGCCCGTCACGTAGCCAGACGCTTTTCATGTTCAGCTCGCGCTTCATCGCAGGAAGCACTTTTCCTTTGCAGGCCGGGCATTGCAGATAGGCCGCTTCGCTGGCTGTGACCAGGTCCGTCGTGTCACGGTAGCCCGTCATGTTGGCAACTTCAGGCTGAAAATATTCCCCACAATGCGGGCAAGGCCAGTAAAGCCGCCGGCGGTCGCCGCGGTTATACAGCGACAACACGCCCGTCGTGGGAGGTGCTTCATGGGGTGAACTCTGCCGCCATTTCGTATCGAGAATGTCGCGGCCCGGTGAGCTTTCGACCAGGGTCATACCCGAAGACATAAACGTAGTAGTACGTTTGGAGGCAAGCGAGAATCCGTCTCCCTCCCCGTCGATGTCTTCCGGGAAGCGGTCGTAGTCGGTTAGCGCAACAAATTTATAGTCCGACGAGGACATAATATTGACTGAGGGCCAGCCAAGTTTCAGATAGTTACCAGCGCGGAAAGTACGATCGTGAACGTTGTTATCGTTACGACGCGGACTCAATCTGGTTTTTACTTCAGGGCTGCATCGGAATGTCCGGTCCAGACGTTTTTTCGAGTGTTCACGTGCTTTTTCTTCTGATACCTGAATAACCAGCATATCCGCCGGATCACAAACAATGCTGTATACGATCCATCCGTCAATCAGGCCAATCGTCTTACCCGTTCGCGCGGGGCCAACGAATACCACAGCATCGTACTCACGCGATGCCAGGCAGTTCATCGGCTCTATAACATATGGGGCCAGATTAGGATCCCATGGGACCGAGTTACCGGCGCCCATCGGCACACGCATATATTCGGCTACCGCGTCGGCAACCAGCATGCGGCGTGGCGCGCGTAAAATTCCGGAGACATCCCGGCGGATCCCCCTGGCGGATGCCCGCTTTGCCATCAGTCCTCCTCTGGCTCAACCTCCTCTGCTTCGGCTTCCATGACCTTTTGGGCCATCTGGTCGCGCAAATCGTCAATCACACTCTGCACCCGGGCAACCGCTGCAGGGGAAAGCGCGCAATCTCGCTCGAGTACATCGGGGAGCGTTTCGAGCACCATCACAACGGCTTTAGTCATGACTGAAAACTCTCTGGCCACTTCATCTGCCGGTATAAGCTGCCCCGTATCCTGCTCAAACTTGATCCGCTCGTTCTCCGCCTTCCAGTGCGCCAGCCTGTCCGCCGGTGGCATATCCTCCAGACTGGTTGCAACCGTGGGGATCATTAATTCAGCCAGAACGTCGGTCACTAAAAACAGTTTTAGTTTGCTGTTGCTGCCCGGTGCTGGTTCGACATTTTTCAGCCTGGCGGCCACCGTCTGGCGGTGGACATTGGTTATGCCCGCCAGCTGATTAATATTCAGCTTCAGAGAAGCGATTTCCTGATCCATGATGGTGAACACTTTTTAACCGTTTCGACATCATTGCAAAACAGGCATCAATAAAATCAAAAACCTGCGCAAATGATGATGATGACCATGGATCCAGAAAACTAGCCGATTCCCGCGAGCGCGCCGCCCCGTGGAAGACCACCCCACCGGGAGGACCCATGCAATAATGATTGTCATTTGCAATAGCTGACCAATCATCGAGGCCGCTCACTGAACGACCTCTGTGAATGCTCAGCCTGCGGACGCGCCGCCGTCAGCCTGCAGCACATCCTCGGGGATGCGTGCCGCCAGCGGCTCATTCTCGAAGACCTTCAGCCCATTGAAGCCGAGGAACGTTGAAGACTGGCTGATGTTCCCTGCGATGAAGTCGCCAACATCGTTCAGAAATCCGGTCACGACCGTCTCAGTGTTCCGGCGCCAGTAGTCCTCAAGGGCAACCAGCAGCGGATCAGAACCATTGGTGATCATCTGCTCGCCAACGGAATAAGCCTTCTTACCTGTCTTATCAGTGATGCATTGCAGCTTGTTGCTCTGCATGGCCACCATGTCGGAATTGTTCACCTGAACGGTAAGTGACGCGACCTTATCGCCGTCATCATTCGTGCTGGAAGCATAGAAGAGTGAAAGCGTCAGATCATTACGATTAAACATTACTGGCTCCTGTTGCGGTTACGGTTGCGATGACGGGGGCGACGCGCCGTTCGTGGCGCAGTATCATTCGGCGGCAAGAGCTCACCTTCTTTTACTGGCTGCACTTCTTCCACGACAGCTGGTGGCTGTTCTGACTCTTCCGGTTGTGGTTGCGCTGGTGCTGCAGGTACGAATGGTGCGCCACCAGCTTCAATCTCAATCTTGAGGTGCGGGAATATCTTAGCGGTATGGTCGAAATGGATAGCTGAAACAGGCAGATGCGCGTAAGACACGCCGTCCCGCTCCAGCGCCACCAGCACGCCATTAACGTATTCAATCTTGATATTTTGCATCGTTTACCTTCACGAATAAAAAAGCCCCGCTATTGCGAGGCGCATATTTATCAATGGGTTGCTATAAACGGAGATAGTTATAAAGGCTATTTAGGTATAAATCGAACCCGCAATCCCTACTACCGCAGCTAGCATCAAAAAGGTGACTGCAGTTCTACGCATTTGCACGCCATAAAATGAGAGGGCCATCCCAACGAATACCACAATCAGAACGCGCCACATAGCCAGAGCGAGGAAGATATAGCCTTCCATGGCACTATCAATTAGCACATCCACACATCATTTCCTTTTCAATCCATTACCGTTGGTAATGATTTTATCATGTCCAAGAGACGGATTGTTATGTCGTTAGCTAATCCGAACTTACTCATTATCAGTAGTTTTCCTTTAGCAGTCCGCTTGCTCTGATTTGTTGTGCTCCAGAATGTCGCGCCTGGTCTGCTTTTATCCTTTCGAAAGAGAAAGTAACAACCATTCGACTTAGCATTACAGAGCCATCCCGCAAAGAGGCTCTCTAATTCAGGCAATAAAAACCGCCCTGAGGCGGTTAGTTTCAGTCTGGCGGCATGTTACCTGTGAATGACAAACAGTGATTTGCATCTCGGACAGAGTAACGCCTGTTCCTTGCGTACCTTTGTAGTCGGATGATTGGATTTATGCCCACAAACAGGACAAGTCACTGTTATTTTTGTCGCAATATTTATACGTTTTAATGCGTAATCGAAAAATGACATGATGATTACCCTTTCAATAAATGGGCCTTATCATATCACCAATAGAGCATTTTTTAACCAACCCAGCGCTTGCGCTTGTTGTTTCCGGGATGACTCTTGGGCTAAAAGAGCCATCACGTGAAATACCTTGCGTCGTTAAAACAATAGCCCTCAGGGTGGGGCCATTTCTTAACGATAGCGGCCTGGTCAGCCATCAGTCCTGCGGTGCATTTTCAGATTTTTCATCACTCCGCGCTTTCTTCACCGTGCTACTACCCATCCCGTAACGAATTGTATTTGTGAACACGTTTCCCGCCTGAACCGGCGGGATTTTTTTATCTCAAACACTGCGTATTGATGTATTCCTCTAGCGCCCTCAGGGCTGTCTGGTCGCTGATGATTCCAGCCCGGACAGCGTCAGTGACGCGCCGTTGATTAAGGCAAGCGTGGCGTCAAGGAGGGTATTTTGTCGGTATTTGTGAAACGGAGCTAAAGCATCCCGGAAGAAATTCTGACATACTCGGCAGGCAGGCATAGAGGTGATCTCATTGAATTGATAGCACAATCAGTAGATCACAAAACTCTATGCCTGTCTTTTTTCACCCGCCCATTACTGGGGATTCCTCAGCGCCGCGGCGACCTTTTTAACGTTTACATCAGCTTGATTTTTACTTCGTATCCATCAAGCCCATTCATTGTCTCAACTGGAATAAACTCGATTTCAGAAACCTCTTTACCAGTTTTTTTCCTGATTTCAGCGATCTTTTTCTTAATGAGAGCAGAAATCTCATCTTCGACTTTACGTTCAAATTCTTCATTTTTCATTCAAACACTCCTTAAGTGATCCCAACCTATTATAAATAATAGGTTATCTTCCCCGAGGATGCTTAGGGATCATCATGCCAGCTAGATATGTTACCTCCCTGCACTTGCACAGAGAAGACCTGTGTCGGGCTTGGCAGGTCAATAAATGAGCAATCCATTAATTACGGGAGTATACTAAGTACCCACACATCCACCAGGTAATATTTATGACTATCTTTGATGATCTTAAGATGTACATGGATAAACAGGTGAAGGTGACTTGCCCTCACTGCTCTCATATCATGGAGCAAAGTTCCAGCAAAATACGTAAAAACATCACGTGTATTTGCCCTAAATGTGGATACTTTTTCCTTCCGGAGGAAGGGTGAAAGACATTAAAAAATTTCCTTCTTTGCTTTTTAAGCCATATCGCTTAGGACTTTCAGCTGCAAATGAAGAATCCTATCAAATGACAGATATCGAACTTAAGGACTATCTGTTCACACTTACATGCATCATTATTTCAGGAATGGTGCTCAGCAGTAATTATCTTCCTGTAAGTCAAACGAACCAGTTCAGATCGCTCTATCAGTTCCTGGGCGAAGAATATAGAAAAAAGATATAAATCATTTTTCTCAACTTAAAAAAGTAAGGTCAACTATGTCATACAATGTGTTTTCTGGCGGCAGAACGAAAGAGTCTGTTGCTTATGATCTGGCTTTAGCGCTAGCAGCTAAAGAACTTTCATCCTCAACACCAGGGGCACTTATAGAACGTATTGCAGATCTGCTGCCTGAATGTCGCTCAGTCGCTGAAAGTAAGTTCAATGCCGAGGTGCTAAGCCCCTTCACTGTAACAATTAGTTGCTAATGCTATTAGTTGTATATGTTTGTTCAGCCTGTATTTTCAGGTTATACAGCTATTATCACTATTCGGTAATTGCAGTGTAATAGGCCTGCCAACGGTATTTATCTAACCTGAGCTGGCGAAACAATGGCGGTTTCTATATCTACCTGCTCTTGCCCTGCTGATGCTGGTGCCAGCCTTCATTACGGTGTATCTCGCAGTAGCCTGAGCGCCCGGTGGTTGTACCTGCGCATCCACGCTTACGGCAGGCACGGAGGATCAGTGCGGGCATCCTTATCATCTCCAATAAAAAAAGCCCCGCTTGTGCGAGGCATAACGTGTAACTGTTGCCACATGGTGGCGGCCGTCATCTCAGCCTGATACTGTTAAATCACCAAATTCAACAGAACAGGTAAGAAGCTATGAATGATCCTTATTATGTTACTCACGCACAAATTTTGGCCCTGAGAAACGTTGTTGCTTGTATCGTGCAAACAATGCCTGAAGACCAAAAAAAGGACGTCCTTCAATTTTTAGAAAAATTCGCTGAAATAAAACTTATGGATGGTATCGATATACCTTCAACAAGTGATATCACTTCAGAAACAGTAGATAAGATGAATAAGGCCTATGAGGCTGTATTTAGCGAAATTATTGACCTTTCAACACCTGATTTCGTACCTGGTTCAACACCGTACCTGCAATAGCCCTCGACCTTATCTCCATGATGGCCAGAACATTCTTGTCTGGCCCTTTCTCAAGTTTGCTCAGTCGAAATTCAATATTCTTTACCTTGGTCATCGCGTAACCCTGTCGGTTGGTTGCGGGCAGTTGGCCAGCACTGATTTGTTGTGCGCCAGAATGTCGCGCTTCGTCTGCTTATCCAGCACTTCGATATCGTGGTCTGTGAGATAGATAATTTTCGCCCACAGGCACCCTGTATCAACGACTACCGGGGCGGGTGAAGTGCTCGCGCAGCTCCCGATCAACATCGTCATCAGGCATATGGCTAACAGTCTGCTGTACATCACTGGCCTCTTGAATAACATCTGCTTTCCGTTCTGCCGCGGCGACGGTAGCAGCGGCGTTCTCTTCGGTTCGCTGCTGTTCGGCTTTGGCTTCCGCCTTGCTGGTTCCGAGTGAATGGCCTAACCCAAATGCGCCTGCGACAATGGCAAGCAATGCAGTTGCCAGACCAATAAACATTTCAATGCCCATAAGGACCTCATACCAGTACTGATTTAGCCTGATTGAACAGCGCACGGCGTTTATCCAGACCGTTGCGGCCACCATTGATAAGCAGCGTTACGCGCTCAACATCACCGGAATGAAGCAGGCAACCGTGTGAAACATAAAACCATGCGGCGGAACGTGCGGCGTAATCATCTCGCTCCAGCAGCTCGGGCTGGGTAACAAGGTCAAGCTTCAGTGCCTGCCCGCAGTTGCGGTAGTTGCTCAAGCCTGTGACTTGCTTCAGGCCGCGACCACGATATTTCCAGCCATCACCTGCAACCTGATTACCGAGGTTCTTTTTTCCCCACTCTCCCCCATACACCAGATTCGCGATTGCTCGCTGATTTGCTGGTTGTGTTGCCTTTCTGCCGAGTGCTGCGGCCTGCTGGGCGGTGATACGGTGTTTACCAAACGTAGGCACAAGGCTATCTGCTGCATAGTTCAGATTTTCCACCAGCCGGGTAAAGCCTCCCGACTCGTGCCCCATCTGGGCAATAAACATCGCCTGGTCGAGTGGAGCAGTAATGCCGAATTCTTTCATCGCGGCTGTAATGTGCGGAAACCAGCGCGCAGCTAACCCGGCGCTGATACCAGCCGCCTTCTGGAATTGAGATTGGTTCATCAGTGCCTCAGTGCGTCAACAAGTCGCGCTACATTGCCTCTTACGCTCAGCAGCGCAACAAGGATCATGATGTTGGCCCCGATGGTGGGCCACGTTGAATATGGATAAATGCCGCATAGATACGCCAGCGGTACAGAGCTGTATATCACTGTTATCAGCCATGCCAGCCGCGACACCCACTTCCGATGCCGTGAGTCTCGACGGCGATAGAACATCAGAGTAACCACAACACCTGCGCATAACAGCGCATTGATGGTTGCTGTTGGATCATTTAGTACCACCGGAACCTCCCCGGCGCGTTATTAGCGCCACCAGCGAGCCAATATCCTGATTGTTCAGGAAGGTGAGTATTTTCACGGCCAACGCAGAAATGATTACGGCACCAATAGCATCCAGCGGTTTATCGCTGTATCCGGTAAGGGCCGATAGCTTGGAGCCCACCAGCCCAGCGCACAGAACCCCGGCGATATAGGACACCACGAAATAAGCCATCCGCCGTGTTGCACTCAAATCGGCAGCGGTCGCTATATAAAACACGGAACCAGCAAATGCCCCGAACACAACACCGTAATCAGTACCGGTTAACAGCCCGTAAACACTCGCCCCCGTTAAAGCGCCACCAGCTAAGCCTGTGCCGGTTATTGGTTCGGACATCGGTCCCCCTCAATTGCTGTGAATCCTCTCAGAACGAGGGGAAATAAAAAAGCCACCATTTGGTGGCCTAGTTTGTTAAAAATTATTTACTTTAATTACTTGAGTTTGATTTTAAATCTTCAAGCCAGTCATCATCACCTCTAAGCTTGGCGACACGCCCTTCAACATTAGTCAAAGGTTTATAAGCTGAGTATTTGCCTATAGCTCGCGCTGAATGCTCTCCTGCAACTCTGTAATTCTGAAAGTCCAACTCAAGGCCGTGCTGCTCTGCTCGCATACGGATATAACCACGTAGCATATTTTCTCTAAAGCGAAACCATGAAGGGCGATTTCCTAATGCAGGAATAATGATGCAACCAAACGCAGGTTTCTTAAGTGCATTAAACTTACGTTCAAATGTTCCTTTATCCAAAGGTAGTACGTCGAGTGACTTACAGATTTTGACATAAGACTCTGATATGTGCGTTTTATGTCGAGTTAAATCTGCCATATCTGACATAGCCCAGATTATATGTTTATATGATTCATCTCGACCTTCCGTAGCATCTGTATAACTTTGCCTTAGGGTCTCCGATACGGAGTCAATTGCATCATTTAACCCTTTAATGAAAAGATTATAATCAACTGAAGAGTATTCGCGTACCGAACTTTGACATGTCAACAATATTTTTTCACAAATCAGATGTATATAGTTTGGAAATCCATCGCTAAGACCCGCAATTTTGTATCGGACCGACTCATCAACTGTCAATCCGAATTCTTCAAATGCGTTATCAATAATCTGGAAACGACCGTTCCAAGGTAAACTATCAAGGTGTACCTGATGTATCTGGCGTTCACTTGATTTATGCCCCCCGATTAGGGTTACTAGAGAATCACCAATTCCGGTAAAAATTAATTTTACTTCACAGGCTTGATCACCCAGTTGTTTGATAAGCGAACCAAACTTTTGACGCTCTGCATCAGAGTCAATTTGGTCAAATTCATCAATTACAATATAAGGTCTTTTAGAATGAGCCTTGGTTAGAAATTGTAACGCTCGGACTGCTGCAGAAACTGAGTCAATATTAAGGTCAGTATTATTGATTTTTTGGTTTTGTCCCGCATTTATGCCGCCAACTCCTGCAACATTTAAACCAAAAGTCCAGCCTTGAGTATCAATTTTTTTATTTTGCGGTGTTCCACGCAAAACAATATCATTCATAACGCTTGAGAAGGTGGACTCTTTCTCACAACCAACCAGTATAGGATCAGCTTCTTCCTGAAGTTTGAATGCGACAGTCTGCGCTAAAGAGGTTTTACCTACACCTCTATCACCATAAATAAAGGCATGCCGACCTGTGGCATAAAGGGCTAACTCTAGGTCAGTGACATGCTTCTCACGTCCAAATAACAATTCCATTGAAACAACTGGACCGGTTGGTCGTAAAACTTTATGAAGCTTGTGCATAAAGTCTCGCAGTGAAAGTCCTCCACAAAGCATTTTTAATCTCCAGAATTTTGTTTCAAAAACTATACCACCAACCATTCTGGTTAGTCTTTGTTGGATGCAAAAAACCCGCACTATGGCGGGTTCTTAATGTTGTGCTGCTCAGTTCGCTTTAACGTCCCGAGCCTACCACAATTCAAGCACTTTCTTGCTCACCTTGCAAGTAAAATCTGTCGCCATTTGTGCCGAATGCGTCACATAATGGAGCGTAAAGTATCGATTCTGCCAAACTTATCCATGTATCAATTCTTCTGCGGCAAGTAATCAGTGTCCAGTCAGGGTGTTTTTCCAGAAGCTCGTTAGCCATCTGAAGTTTGCTTTTGCGTAAGCGATGGCGATCTACAATCACACCATAGAGTGACCGGTAGTCCTCATTCATGAGGACCCCGGCGATAACACCATCAATTTTTAATCCCTCTTCGTCAGAGCAGAACGCAAGGCCACTTTTGTTTTTACTGCTGATAATCTCTTTAAAGAATACCTCAAGCTCTGGCTTTGAGATGCCCGACTTCTTCATCCGGCGTAATGCATCATTGATAGCCGTCTTCGTTATCTTCCCGGATACCAGTAACTGATTAAACATATTCCCGCCGCTACCACTGCCGATATACGACCAGCGGCCCCACATACGCAGCTTTCCCTGTATCCAGATGCTTTCCAGAGTGCGGAGGCGAACCATTTCCCCGGATTTACCAACTTCAGAAGGGTTGATCATACATTCACCTCATTTTTGGTGTTGTTCTGGTCCGCAGCAAACTGCGCCAGTGACATAAATGCGCGGCCCTTTTCTTCAAGCACCGTTCGATTGATGTAACTAACCTGCTCACCTCGCCAGGTCTTATCAAATACAGCTATGGCACCAGCAAAAAACGCGCTGGTCGGCCTTTGTTTGTCGTTGGCGGGTTTAAACCAGACAGGCAGATCGAAACCAATCCGCCCACGAATAAAGCAGACATGATCCGCATCTTCCGGCCACCAGGTTTCGCTCGTTGCTGATTTAACCAGGAAAACATAGCGACCGCCCTTATCTCGTTGCGCCGCTGCGTAGTTCATGATGTGAGTCATGCCTGTGATAGCTTGCTTCTCATGATATTGAGAGCGGCTGTATGGCGGGTTGCCAAATGCAGCACCACCAATTGAGTCCAGCATTTCCGACCAGTCCTGTGTCAGCGCGTTATCTTCTGCGGTGTACCAGACAGGACATTTTGCATTGCTGTCATCAGCGAACAGGTCCAGCATCAACGGACCAAACATCGCGTTGATACCCCAGAAAAGCGGATCCGGCGTTCGCCACTGGTCACCAACCTCTTTTAAATAATGTGATGGTGCGTTGCGAAGGGCTGTGAGAGATTCGCAGTAAGGATTAGTCATGCGATGGTCTCCCCTAATTCCTGCAGAACCTGCGCCAACAACTCGCTTTCAGTACCGAATTTCTCTTCCCATGATTTACGGCCGGCATGAATAGCAACGCCGTAACCACCAGTGCGATGATGGGCGTGGCAAAGAGGAATGACATGGAAGTTATCAGCGCGGACAGATAAGCCAGTGCCAGAGCTGCAGTGATGTATTTCAGCGGGTGATTCACCGTAATCAAGGTTGCGGCAAACTATGCAGCCAATAGCGGCTACGCGGCTAAGATGAAGCTTTTCAGCTTTTGTTTTGGATTTGCTCATATCGCACCGCCTTGGCGCGACAGACAAACGGAAACACCAGCGTTGGTGATAGCCGGTATAAAGAGGTACAACTTTTGAGTATGTAGCTTCTGCGCCATCGGTTTCTCTCCGTGGCACAGTGACTAGCAAGAAGGGTTGTTCAGGCCCGTGATTAATATAACTAATTTTAATCCTGACTTACAGGGGGAAGCCCAGCCTTTTTACGAGCCTCATCAAGGGATCTGAGCGAGGTGACAAACTCATCCTTACGGAGCGGGAAGCCTCTTTCGACCACGCCGTTTTTTACATAAACAAGGACAGGCCCGGCATGCTCTTTAAACCCTGGAAATAAATCATCCGGTATTTCCATAAATACCTCATTGGAAACACTCCACCTGCAACGAACACGGCCAACGAGTTACTGCACTAAAAATAACCGCGCTAAAGATGGCGTAAAAAGTTAACAATGGCGGCATAGCCGCCACTTACTTACCGCTCAATAAAACCAGTCGTCGGCACTTTCCCACGTTTCCTGCAGGATTTGCTCTATGCGCTTTTTATCGCCGTCAGCACCACCCAGAACGGTCAACCCGTCAGTACTTGAGCGCCTTATATTTAGTTTGCAGCCTTCATAGTTTTGATGAAGACGGCGCAGCAATTCAACTTCAAGGGCGGGAATGGCCCCTTCTGGCAGTTTTTTAGTCTTGTCGATGGTTACTTCGATTCTCATAGTATCACCCACCTAAACACTGTATAAATACACAGCACACCTAACTCACTGAATGAGCAATATCTTAAGAGCACAAAACGTTAATTTTTATCAGTCATGGGAAAACAAAACCCACCGTAGCGGGTTGAATCTATGGGGTTTTTTAGTCATGTTCTCTAAAGAGAGACAGAGTCTTAGGTCACAGTAAACAAAAATCGCCCAACTCATGAGTGGTAAAACAAGTCATATTGACGAGACCTTATATGATTACGTAATGGCCAAATTTAATCGAGCAGTGACATCAAAACTGTTCGATTAAAGTAGTCGGGCAAGCGTGCGACACTCTTCGAATGTTATCCTTAGACAAGCTCAAGGTAAAAAATGTCTAACATAAACAATTAAATTAAATCCGATTTGATTAAAAAAAATCGTTATAACTAACTTAAACCTCACTACCTTTAAGAAAATCATTATGAAAAAGCATGAACTCGTAATCACCGCCTTTATTTTTAACCAGTTCAATTTCAAAATCTGGCCATGGGTACTTATAGCGCAAAAACAAACACTTTGACTCAATATCGATTAGTTTTTTAAGGCCAAAAGAAAAACATCCAACAATATTATCATCCTTAAACTCTCTGGCTATAACCAATGTACTTAAATTCTTATTCTTAGAGCACAAGTTTAGATATGCGCGGTTGAAAAGCACCTCATTTCCTCGTGAATCATTTGCCATGATAAATCCTCAGTCATCCCTAAGTAAAAGACTTAAAAATCAAGTAACAGAAGGCTCCGGTACTTGATGGTTCCATTTTACAGGAGACAATAGCAGCTTTAATGGAGTAAAGATTCAACTATTTTCAAATTGAGAATTTTCCAAATCATTTAAACTAAAGCACATATTAATAAGCGCACCACATGAATTTAATTCAACAATTTCAAATACAGTTGCAATCTCGGCTTTTTAATACATCAGGCGTCTGCGTCCCTTTTCTGACATAACTCAGGAAAATTGCCCATCACCAGTGCCTCAACGAACGGTGGCGGCACAGAGTTGCCGAAGCGTGCTAACAGAAAGAAAAAAACCGCAACAGCGGGTTTATACAACGACCACCAGCCCTGAACGCCACGTGATGCCGGGAATTCAAAGAAATAATCTCCAACGATACTCATAATGCTTCTCCCAGTACCCAGCGTAGTGCCGCCGCATATTCACCGCAGGCACCTTCAAGGGCTTTTGTGATTTCTTTGCGTGATTTGAGACGTGGCTTTGTTTCGCCAAGCACAGCGCGCTGACGCCTGGCCTTTTCATGGCCTTTAGTGCCAGCGGTCGCCGCTTCGATTTCGGCTACCTTTTCCCGCTGTTCTTCGGGTTTCAGTGATGCCAGTTGACGCGCCTGGGTAACTGTTACTGTGCCGGACTCTACCGCGTCTTTGACTGCCTGAGTGGCATCCAGAAGGGTTAGCGTAGCGCGTACAGTGGGGACGCTGACACCGAACATCAGCGCGAGGTCTTCCTCGTCATGCCCACGCTCCAGCGCATCAGCCATCTTTTTGGCTCTGCCCAGCGGTGTATCGGCCTGACGGATTTCGTTTGCGCTGACCATCGCCTGAGCCATGCGTACAGCTGAACCGCGTTTAGTGACTGCCGGAACCAGCAGTGGGGTTTTTCCCTCTTTTGCCAGACGCCCGTTAGCTTCCAGGGTATGGCGGACACGCTGACGGCCATCAACCACGCAGGACAGCCCCGTTTCCGGGTCTTTCCAGACAATAATCGGCTCAAGAACCCCCTGGTCTATGATGTTCAGCACCATGGCTTCACTGAGAGGTAAGTAAATACGTTCATCGTAAAGCGGATGAGCCTTGTCAGTGACAATATGCAGATTTTCCGGCTCAAACATCAGAACGTTTGTCTTGCCGCTGGCACCGTATGCGTCGATTGAATTCTTAGCCATTTTTAACCTCGTTTTTATTAACCGCCTCAGCCCATTTTTGTTCCAGAGCATGCCTGGCTTTGTTCTTTCCACCAGCCCAGTAGCTTTGCTGGACTCGGTAATGGTCAAAGGGGCATTTCAGTGCGCCAGAGCAAGAGCCAAACGTATAATCTTTCCAGTGGTACTCAGGTAACGCGCCGCAATCAGGGCATTTCTGTAATTTCATTGAGCGACCCCGCGACACTCCCTCAGAAGGCTTTCAAACATCGCCCGAAGCCGGTTCGCGCAGCCAAACGGCATATCGTTGAAGATCCACATTGCTGCGCCATTCCGCATGCCGCTTTGGGTAATCTGACCCGTTCCGTGTAACTGGCGAAGCTGATTACCGACAGATGACATACCGCGCCCCAGTGCAACTGCGATTTCTCTTGTGGTCAAATCAGGATTGGCTTTTAGAAATTCGATCATCGTGATTTCACCGCTGTATTGTGTTTTCTTGGATTTGGTTGTTTTCATTGAAAAAACTCCTTAGCCCCTGAAACCCTTAGGAATATCTGCCTGAACCTTGCCGCTAAAACCGAGGTTGCCGCCGGTTGCGAGATTTACCGGGCACAACTTCAGCACCAACTCAGGCCATTTACGATGTAGCGTCGGCATGTCCTGAACCTTTCCGCACCACCACTGGTCGCGCTGAATACGCTCAATCATGGTGCGGATTTGGTCGTGGCTGCAGCCGTGCTCCTGGCGCAGTTGACGAACTGCCTGTGCCCAGCGAACAAAATTTGGTTCCTTCGGCTTTGCCAGGCAGCCGTCAAATTCTGCGGCGCGTTCGTACATCTCGATGATGGTCGACCAGAACCACATCGCGAGATCGAAGTCGTTATCGGTAGCCAGGTTACTGTCTTCGGTAGCGTCAGGAATGTTTGCTTCCGGGATGACCGGTTCACGTCCTGACTCTGCAAAGTTATCCACAGGAAGAATCTCTCCCGCGTGGTTTTTATGATCTGTATGTAGTGATCTGTTTTTAAGATCTGTATAGAGATAGGATTCGGCTTGAGAGCCGTTTCCAGGATTCGGCTCTTGGGCCGTTTCCATTCGGCTCTTGGGACGAATGCATTCGGCTTGAGAGCCGTTTCCATCACTTTCAATCACTTGCTTCGATTCGGCTCTTAAGCCGTTTCCATTCGGCTCTTGGGCCGTATCCATATTTTTCAATGGGTTATTTGAATTTCCCCCTTGCGGGAATATTTTGGCGATTAGCGCCTCCTGATCGACCCGATAATGCTTCTTCGGAGTGCCGCTTACCTGCCGTAACTCTTCCTCAATAACCCCCGCCAGGTACTGCTCTGTAATCTTGAACATTGCTTTTCTGACCACGTCGCCATCTTTGGCGCGAATCTCTTTGGCAAGCGCTGCGTGCTCTTTGTAAAACCAGCCATTTTCCAGACTCGACTTGCCAGACCAGAACACCAGCTGATTGAGAATGGCCGCCAGCAAATACTGTTGCCTGTCTCCTGCAAAGAAATCCAGATACGGTCCGGGGATCGTTATGCAGTTCCCCTGCCCCGACATGGCCTGAACAATTTCAAACACCTGATTGTTCATTCCGAAACCTCATTGTGTAGCCGTAAAAACTCTCTCAACCCCACCCAGCCAACAGCCCCGCAGGCTTTGCGGTAGGAAACATCTTTCTCTGTCGCTGTGAGTACCGTCACCATGTGGCCTTTGTGTCTGTGCTGGAAGCGAGAACCGACCTTAGGAATGCCAGTGCCTGCACAATCTCCTTCAGACGGCTCATACGCCGGATACGCTCGTTTCAGGCGAGCAATCAATTCAGCAGCAGACTGGTTACGCATGGTTGAACCTCGCTTAGTGAATCAGCGTGTTACCGGAGGGGCCGCCATCAGCAATCCGGTCAGAGATAGCAATCATTGCGCCGAACAGCGCTTCCATTTCGTCGTCGACACGCTGTTTGCGGTGAAGCAGTTCCCGGAAAGTTGCGGAGTAATAACTACGCACCCGCGCCAGCAGTAACGGCGGCATAGCCCGTTCAATTGCCGGGAGAAGCTGCGCGATTTTTTCGATTGATGCAGGTGAATCACTTTCAACCCAGCGGTAAATCTTCTGGATATTGCGGCTCAGTGCGTCAGGGTGGCTTTCGTCATACAACTCTGGCTTAGTCATGCCCATGGAGAAATACGCGTCGACAATAGCCGATACAGGCGTTTTACGGCCACCAGGATAAAGCGCCCAGGCATTCATGGCCTCGCGAATGCGTTCATGCCTGATTTTCATGATTCACCTCACCAGAACGTTTTGCTTTAGCATGTTGATCGTAAACTTCAGGGTCGTATTGCAGGACTCCCTCAGAAGCTAGTTGCAGTCTCATCGCATTTTTTTCAGGAACGAGTTCACCCCAAACGGAAACTGACGCGGGGGCTACGCCCGCAGCTTTGGCTAATTTCGACTTGCTGCCGAAGTAATTGATTGCATCTTGTTTAAACACAGGCTTATCTCCTTAGGTTTTCCTAAGGATATTTGATCGTAGAGAAACTTAAGTCAAGAAAATTTAGAATTCTCTAATGATGGAAAATAAAACCTTCGGCTCGCGCCTTCTTGAAAGGCGAAAACAGTTAAAACTCTCTCAGTCCGCTCTTGCTAAGCTGGTCAAGGTTTCGCACGTCACAATCTCCCAGTGGGAAAGGGATGAAACCCAGCCAGCTGGTAAGAGGCTGTTTGCTTTGAGCAGTGGTCTGCAATGCAATCCAACGTGGTTACTTTATGGTGATGATGACCAGATTCCAGGTGAGCCTATTCCGCACCAGGAAAAAGAGTTATCGGAGGAACAGCAAGAACTGCTCGGGCTTTTTGATGCCCTTCCTGATTCTGATCGAGAAGGATTTCTCAATGAGTTGCGAGCACGCGTAGAGATGAACAACCAACGATTCGAAGAATTACTAAAAGTCAGAAAGCGCGCCTCGAAAAAGTAACCTCATTCCAAATTTTAAGTAATCCATTTTAATCAATGGGTTACTTTCTCACACCCTCAAATTTAAGTTTTTCTACAAAATAAATCTTGATTGAAAACTTAAGTTATTCTAAGTTTATCCCATCCAAACCAATCACCGCACAGTGACTGGAAAGAAGAAAACGTTCGGTTTGCCGCCTGAAGGCTAAAAATCAACAGGCTTTGCAATGCAGTGAATGCGGCTATGCGCACGCGGCACAGTTAAGCGGTAACACTCGTTTCTAAGAAGAGTGGGGTGGAAAAGAAGCTGTCGGTACCAGTTGTTAACTGGCTGGTATCACCGGGAGGCACCCGGCACTGCATTGCAAGGTCTGTTAGGAACTCAAATTCAAAAGAGGGCAAGAGGATGAGCGAGGTAATTTTTAGCTTTGATAATTCCAGTGACGCAGTACGAGCCGGAATAGAGATGAACAAGGTTGATCCGTCTCTGCGTTATATGCAGATGCGAACAACAGTATGTGTCATCTGGCATGCAAACATCATTGCGGCCACACAAGCCGTTTTGGATGCAGGTATCCCCTGCACTTTTCAGTACTGGAATGACATCAAAAATAGCCATCGCAGAGGGTAAGGAGATGATTCGAGACGAAGACAAGCCAGCAGGGCGCCGGTTCTGGTTGAAGGTTGTTCCGTTTTTGGTTGCGGTCGCATCGGTAAGCGTTCAGTGCTGGGGTGGCGTATGAGCAGAAATGGCATTCGTTCACTGGTTATTGTTCTGGCCATCTGCCTTGTTGCCTGGTCAGCGACCATTATAAAAATTCTGCATGTTACGGGGGGTGTTTAATGGCTAATTTTCTTCAAAGCAACCCGATGGTTAAAGCAGCTCAAAGCAAACTCGCTATTGCGCAATTTATTGGTAACAGTGGCATGTGGTCTGATGCCATGGCATCAATAAAAGATATTCATGAAGCAGCAAAGCACGAAGAAGACCATATGTTTTGTGGTCGTACGGATGCGCTTTCAGGACTTCAATTTCGTGATGTTATTTTAAATTACGACCTGTACGGAGATTTAATTTCCGTAGATGCTGACTTGCTTACAGGTCAATATAAAGTAAATACCGAAGTTTCATTTTAATTATCGAATAAATGAATTAATGCCTTAAATGGCAGGTATCCACACACCTTAACGCAGGAATAAATATGGAAACCGAAACACACCACTGCTATGGCTGCGGCGGCTCCTTTGCACGCGAAGAGTTGCAATATCGCCCATTTGGTAAAGGCGCTTATCGTAAGAATGCCTATTACTGCCCTGTATGTAATGAGAAGCAAAAGAAAAAAGAAACACTTACGGCTGCAAAGTCATCATTCCGAAACTCATTACCAACCAGACCAGCAAACGCACAATTACGACCTTCATTATGGAATAAGTGAAATAAATTTCAGTTAGTAATCCTGAAAAAGGAAATATCAAATATGAAAATAGAATTTATTGATAAAGGTGTAATAGCTACCGCGATTGTCACCAGTACGGCATTCGAATTCCGGCTACACAATCGCGCCGTTGATACTGCTTTATTCCTGGCTCCTTCCGTTCGTTCTAAGCGTAGCGGATTCTTTATTTTAAAAACGGTTATTTCCGGGAAAACACCTCACGTACTGCGTGCATACAGCGCACTTCGCGCGGAGGCTTCACGATGAGCTACACAACAGTAATACGAGTTTGGCCAGGCGAAAAATCAGAGACTGCTGAAGAGTTTCGCAATGCATGGGGCAGCGGTCCCGTAATCTGGAATGACATGGCTATCCGTTATCTGAGAACGGTCCCTTATGGGTATATGGCGTGTATCGATAAGCTATGGCCTCTGGCCAATCGTGAGGACATTCCTCTTCATCACCGAGCTGTATTGGCAATGACATATGACTGGATGTATGTCCTCAAGGAGCATTACTCCCGTGCAGCTGAATACATCCGGCTTTACCTTGCTGATTTCCCTCCAAATGAAGCCACTGTAAACCACTGGCCTGCTATCGCTGAATTATTCGAGGGAAACCCTGACTGTCCGGCGATAGGGCTATGGCTAACCTCGGTCTGTGAAGACCCCTTTGCTGGCGAATGGGATGATGAAGCGGAAGAGTATTCGCAGCCAGACTGGTCGAGATACTGGAGTTTGTTTGATCATCTTGATGGATCCAGCATTTGATTTCCAATAATCAACATTAAACCGGGGAACTGATTATAGTTTCCCGGCCATGAGGTTATTTATGGCCGATATTACTCAAGAAGATGAATGGGTGATGGAAAAGGGAATTGTAGCGAAGATGTATATGACTCCCCGGCAAATTAAATCTTACCGGGAGGGAAGATGGATTGAGGGCGTTCATTATAAGAAGCACCCACCAGATCCAAAAGCTTCAGAAGGAAGGGTAACGCTTCTCTACAACTACACCAGGATCAATAGGCTTGTCGGGGAAACATAATGAATATGCCTGCTGGCGTAGAGCTGCATGGGAAGGGAATAAGAATTAGTTTTCTATATCGCGGCATACGTTGCCGCGAAGTTTTGCGCGGTTGGACCGTATCGAATAGCAATATAAGAAAAGCTGGTAATCTCCGCGCTTTAATTATGAGTGAGATTCAGCAAGGTAAATTTGACTATGCAGAGCACTTCCCTGAATCAAAGGCGCTTAAAAAATTCACCACGACACAAAAAATTAAAACATTCGGTGAATTATGCAAAATTTATCTTAATGCCAAAAAGCTTGAGGTGTCAGCTGCGTCATACAGAGGCGCAGAATCACGCATAGCAACACTTTGCGCTATCGTCGGAAGTAATACGCATATTGCGGATATTCAACATACCGACCTGTTGAATTACAGGAACGCGCTATTAACTGGTAACACCTTTAGCGATCACGCGCCCTGGCTTAAAAGAAAAGGTCGCGCTGTATCCACGGTCAACGGCCTGATGAACAACCTGACTGCGCTGCTCAAACTGGCGAACCTGAGCGGCTTTATCGAGCATACCCCTCACGAAGGTATAAAGATGCTTAAGCGCTCCAGGAGAGACCCGGATCCGCTTCTCCAGAGCGAATACGAAGGTTTTATAAAAGCGTTATCTGCTCGGTATGCTTTGCTCTGGACTACAGCTATCTTTACCGGCCTTCGGCATGGAGAGCTTACAGCTTTAGCCTGGGAAGATGTGGACCTTGATAAGGGTGAGCTTCACGTCAGGCGTAATCAAACTAATGAGGGGCTGTTTGTGCCACCCAAAACCGAAGCGGGGATCAGAACTGTAACCCTGCTTGAGCCTGCGCTGAAAGCTTTACGTGAGCAATTCAAGCTAACTGGCGCATTAAGCAAAACAGAAATCACTTTTCATCACCGCGAACATGGGTTAACAGAGCAACAAAAACTGCGGTTCGTGTTTATCCCGCCCAAAAACTGGCGCGGGGAAACGAAGTATTACGGATCTCAGTCTCTGGGGTATAGTTGGGAGGCGGGATTAAAGAAGGCTGGAATAAGGAACAGACGCCCTTACCAGTCGCGCCACACGTTCGCATGCTGGCTTTTAACTGCCGGTGCTAACCCGTCGTTTATCGCCGGACAGATGGGTCACGAGAACGCGAAGATGGTTTATGAGATTTACTCGAAGTGGATCGGAGAGATGGACCGTAACCAGGTGGAAATGCTGAACAGTAGTTTTTCTGACGTTGTGTCCCAAGGGTGCCCCAAACGCAAGGTAGTGGGTATAAAAAGCGTTTAATTTCAGTAGAATAAAATCACTTGCCGGAATATTAACTTTATTCCAACATGAATGCTCACTACGCCGCAATGGCGGCGAAATAAAAAGCAGGAGCGGATATGATTACGCTGTGGGGCAGAAATAACTCAACCAATGTGAAGAAAGTGCGCTGGGTGCTGGAAGAACTCGACCTCCCGTATCAGCAAATTCTGGCAGGCCTGGAGTTCGGTCTGAATCACGATCCGGCCTATCTGGCCATGAACCCCAACGGTCTGGTACCGCTATTGAAAGATGCAACGACCGATGTCGTGCTCTGGGAATCAAACACCATTATCCGCTATCTGGCCGCGCAGTATGGTCAGAATCGCCTGTGGGTGGAGTCGCCAGCCGAGCGCGCCCAGGGAGAAAAATGGATGGACTGGGCCAACGGTTCGCTCTCGCCTGCCCATCGACCCGTTTTAATGGGCCTGGTCAGGACGCCGGTTGAAAAACGCGATCCTGCCGCCATTGAAGCCGGTATTGCCGCCTGCGAGACGCTGTTCGCTATTCTGGACGACGAGCTGTCGCGCCATCAGTGGCTGTCGGGCGATGCCTTCGGCCTCGGCGATATCGCCGTCGCGCCGTTCGTCTACAACCTGCTGGAAACGGTAAAAACCTGGCAGCCGCGCCCGCATCTGCAGCGCTGGTACCAGCAGATCGGCGAACGTCAGGCCTGGCGCAACGTGGTGATGATCCCGGTCACCTGATTTTAACCCGCCGGACTCACCTTCAGCAGCTCACCGTTGGATTCGTCGGTTAACACATACAAATAACCATCGGGTCCAACGCGTACGTCGCGAATGCGTCTACCGCGATCGGTCAGAATGCGCTCCTGCTCCGTGACTTTATTGCCATCAACCTTGAGCACAATGAGCGATTCATCCTTCAGCGCGCCGATAAACAGCCTGTGTTGCCACTGCGGAAAAACCTGCGCGTTGTAAAACGCCATACCGCTCACCGCCGGCGACTTCTCCCAGACAAATAGCGGCGCTTCGGTGCCTTCCGCCTTTTTGCCTTTGGCTTCCGGGATCGGCAGGCCGCTGTAGTTAATGCCGTGCGTCGCCAGCGGCCAGCCGTAGTTTTTACCTTTTTGCACGATGTTGATCTCATCCCCGCCGCGCGGCCCGTGCTCATGTAACCACAGCGTCTCGCTCCACGGGTTTATCGCCAATCCCTGAGGGTTACGAATTCCGTAAGACCAGATTTCAGGCCTGACGCCAGACTGGCCGACAAAAGGATTATCGGCCGGGACTTTGCCATCAGCCGTTAGCCGCACCACTTTTCCCTGCAGCTTATCGAGATCCTGAGCGGTTGAACGCTGGTTATTCTCTCCGAGACCGATAAACAGATGACCGCGACCGTCGAACGCCAGCCGTCCGCCAAAATGATTGCCGGTAGAGAGCTTCGGCTGCTGGCGGAACACCACCTGGAAGTTTTCCAGACGCTGGAGATCCTCGCTCAATCGGCCATAGCCCACCGCGGTCCCGGCTTTATCCTCATCCCCGCCCTCGGCATAGCTCAGCCAGACCCGGCGCGACTGGGCAAAGTCCGGTGCCAGCGCCACGTCCAGCAAACCGCCCTGCCCGTTAGCCCAGACCTGCGGTACGCCCGGGATCGCCGACGAGAGGCCTTTGTCGCGCTGCCAGAGCTTGAGTTCGCCGCCGCGCAGGGTAATCAAAATACCGCGATCGTCCGGCAGGAAGGCCAGCGCCCACGGGTGTTCGAGCTGGTTCTGCAACACCTCCACGCGCTCCCGGGCGGCAAGGACGGCAGTGGGTAACAACAGCGTGGTAAGCGCTATCAGGGTGACGGTCTGGTGCATGGCATACTCCTTTTGTCAGCAATGCTGATAAGGGTAGCCAGCGTGGGGAAGCGGGAAGGGATTTTTACATAACATTAATCAGGGGGAGCAGGCTCCCCCTGTCTCAGGCGTGGGTAATGGGGGCAAAATCATTCAATTTATGAATGTTTAGCCGCAATACCGCCAGGCAGCTTTCCAGTTTATCTACGTTGACCGCAATGTAGGACGGGCAATCATGATGTCCGCTTAGCAGGCATACCGCCGCGGAAGCGACGGCTTCGCCCGCAAGGCGCAGGGCTTCCTTTTCCTCCGGCGCAACGGCGTGCTGCAGGCGCGGCGCGTATTCACGCATTTCATGGCACAGTTCAAACAAGTTATCACGTAGATGGTCGTTTTCGCTGACTGACATATAGCCTTTTGCTTTACGCAACTGTAAATAAGCATCAAGATCAATGGAGGCATTAATCAGCTTATTCATCAGGTTACGATACAGTCTGTCAACGCTCATCTCAGTTCCTCCTCTATCGTCCTTCACCATAATTATAATATGGTTATTTTTTGTACAAAACGCTGTGTGAGATCAATAATTCTCAGGTCATTAACATTATTTACAATGTTACAACTAAGATTATAATCCTCGCCTGCTCAACCTGCGCCCCTCAAGCAAAAATGTTATACGCTCTCAATCAAGATCAATTCTTTTTCATGTGATGAAAAATTATTTTTTGCTGCAATGATCACAAATTAGCGCCATTCACATTGCCTGAAAATGTCGCCGGGTGTCATATCACCTCACAAATATGTAATACGTATAACAAAACAGGTCGCAGCAGGTTGCTCTATCTTGCTTGTAACCTTTGACGCTATCGCTTGAAGGAACAGAAATGATTAATCCCGGCAGAAGAAACTATATCTTGTTGAGTCTTTTCGACTTCCTCTACCTCTTCGCCTGGTCCTCGACCATGGCATTCTTTGTTATCTGGACGACCCAGCATCTCGGGATTAGCGCCACGAAAACCGGCCTGCTCTACTCGGTTAACGCCTTTATTGCCCTGCTGATGCAGCCCTTCTTTGGCTTTATTTCCGATAAATTCGGCCTGAAAAAACGACTCATCTGGTTTCTCGTCGCCATGCTGCTACCGGTGGGTCCGTTCTTTATTTATTTATATGCTCCGCTGCTGGTGCACAGCTTCTGGCTGGGCGCGCTGCTCGGCGGGGTATACCTGGGGATTATTTTTAACTCCGGCTGCGGGGTGATCGATTCGTATATCGATAAAATTTCGCGGCGCTACCAGTTCGAATATGGCCGCGTAAGGATGTGGGGATCGTTAGGCTGGGCCGCCGCGGCGTGGATCGTCGGTAAGTATATCGACAGCAATCCGAACCTTGCTTTCTGGCTGGCCAGCATCGCCATTGTGATTGCCGCGATCTGTTTTATGCTGACCAAAATCGAACTGAGCGAAGCGGAGATGCAGAAAACCAGCGCGCTGAAAGTTTCCCATGCCCTGGAGCTGGCGAAGAACGGGCAGTTCTGGATGCTGCTGGTCTTTACCCTTTTCGTCACGCAAATCTACGATACCTACGATCAGCAGTTTGCCCAGTACTTTTCCCTGCAGTTCCCGACGCCCGAGGAGGGGAATCGCTGGTACGGCATTCTGGCCTCCATTCAGGTGTGCGGGGAGACGCTGTTTTTATGCCTGATGCCGTGGTTTGTAAACCGCACCGGCGCGAAGTGGGCGCTGATCATCGCCGGACTGATCATGTCGGTCCGTATCGTAGGCTCCGCGATCCCGCTGGGTCCGGTGTGGATCGGCGCAGTCAAAATGATGCATGCGCTGGAAAAACCGCTGATCCTGGTGTCGGTATTTAAATTCATTGCCGCCAACTTCGACAACAAGCTGTCATCGACGGTTTACCTGCTGGTGCTGTTTGTCGCCTCCATCGCCACCGCCGTTTACTCGCCGCTGGCGGGGTATTTGTATGACACTATCGGCTTCGCGCAGACGTATTATATCCTGGGCGGTGTCGCCGGGGTATTTACGTTAATTTCGGTATTTACGCTTCGCGATAATAGAGAACCGACCGCGCCGGGGTCTGCGCCAGGCGCTGGCGTTGCGCAAAGCCATTAATCATCAATTCGCCCGGAAGCGGCTTTCGGGCGAATCAACGAAAACTCCACTGCACGCTCACCACAAATATCGCCGGGATAATAATCCCGGTTTCTACGCCGAAATAAGGGGTAAAATTGTACTGCAGGCCATGATAAATATAGGGAGAGAAACCGACGCCGGTCAGTTTCTTCGCCGTTCGATAGGTACCTGAATCGCCGCAATCGCTAAAAGCTTTAAAGAAGAACTCCCCGGTGTAGGCATAGACGCCCTTAAACGTCCAGCCATTTGTCCCCGCATACCAGTCTCTCCTTGCCCCCAGAGAGAGGCAGCGATCGTCAAAACTATTTTTCATGGTCCCGACTAACAGGCTGTACTTCGAATCTGCCGACAGCTTGCGCTCAACGGAAAAAAATTGATTATTGAATTTTTCGTTATATTGGCCGTGATTGCCGGTCATATGATAGACAAATGAACCGGTATTCACTGAATATAACGCCAGCTCGTCGGCATAAACTGGCGCTGTGCCAATCATTACCAGCGCGCACGCTGAACCACCCAACTTTTTAAACATCGGAAACCTGATAAAAAATGAAAATCCATAGCAGTGACTATTTTACTGTTTCTGGCTTAAACCTGATTTAAACCACCCTGCGCTGGCTCCGGCGGTAAAAGATGAATAACGGCGTTATTTTTCTCAACAATACGGATAATCAACGCCGTAAAAAGAGATGCTGCTGTCTGCGGGCTAACAAGAAAAGGAGTATAAACTTTCCGCCGATCTCTGTAGAATCCCTGCCCTGACCATCCCAATAATTGAACACTTTTTAAGCTATGAGCAATGTCACCCCTCAGCCGAAGATCGGCTTTGTCTCTCTGGGCTGCCCGAAAAATCTGGTGGACTCAGAACGTATCCTGACTGAACTGCGTACCGAAGGGTATGATGTGGTTCCCTCCTACGATAACGCTGATATGGTTATCGTTAACACCTGCGGCTTTATCGATAGCGCCGTGCAGGAGTCGCTGGAAGCGATTGGCGAAGCGTTGAAAGAAAACGGCAAAGTGATCGTCACCGGCTGCCTGGGCGCAAAAGAAGATCAGATCCGCGAAGTGCATCCGAAGGTGCTGGAAATTACCGGCCCGCACAGCTATGAACAGGTGCTTGAGCACGTCCACCACTACGCGCCGAAGCCTAAACATAATCCGTTCCTGAGCCTGGTGCCGGAACAGGGCGTGAAGCTGACGCCGCGTCATTACGCTTACTTAAAAATTTCTGAAGGCTGCAACCATCGCTGCACCTTCTGCATCATCCCGTCCATGCGCGGCGATCTCGTCAGCCGTCCGATTGGTGAAGTGCTGGCAGAAGCCAAACGCCTGGCCGACGCGGGGGTAAAAGAGCTGCTGGTGATTTCTCAGGACACCTCCGCCTACGGCGTCGATGTTAAACATCGCAGCGGCTTCCACAACGGTATGCCGGTTAAAACCAGCATGGTTAGCCTGTGCGAAGAACTGGCTAAGCTTGGCATCTGGGTGCGCCTGCACTACGTCTATCCCTATCCGCACGTTGATGATGTGATCCCGCTGATGGCGGAAGGCAAAATTCTGCCCTACCTCGATATCCCGCTGCAGCACGCCAGCCCGCGCATTCTCAAGATGATGAAGCGTCCCGGCTCCGCCGACCGTCAGCTGGCGCGTATCAAGCAGTGGCGTGAAGTCTGCCCGGAACTCACCCTGCGCTCGACCTTTATCGTCGGCTTCCCGGGCGAGACGGAAGAAGATTTCCAGATGCTGCTGGACTTCCTGAAGGAAGCCCGCCTCGACCGAGTCGGCTGCTTCAAGTACAGCCCGGTGGAAGGCGCGACCGCCAACGAACTGGCGGATCAGGTACCGGAAGAAGTTAAAGAAGAGCGCTGGAACCGCTTTATGCAGCTTCAGCAGCAGATCTCCGCCGAGCGTCTGCAGGAGAAAGTTGGCCGCGAAATTATGGTGCTGATCGACGAAGTCGATGAAGAAGGAGCCATTGGCCGCAGCATGGCCGATGCGCCAGAAATCGACGGCGCGGTGTACCTCAACGGCGAAAGTAAAGTCAAACCGGGCGACGTTGTGCGGGTGAAAGTCGAACACGCCGACGAATACGATCTGTGGGGCAGCCGGGTTTAATTCCGCCCGCTGAACCTGTCCCGGATAGCGGCGCTCATGCGCCCTATCCGGGCGACAAAACCGCACAGGATTAGCGTGCGGTGTGCTTTCCCGGACACCTGTCCGGGCTGCACAATCCTCGAACGCCTAACCTTTTATCTTCGGATCCAGCGCATCGCGCAGGCCATCACCCAGCAGGTTAAACGCCAGCACCGTCAGAAAAATGGCAATTGCCGGGAACAGCGCCACGTGCGGCGCCATCACCATATCCGCCCGCGCCTCGTTCAGCATTGCCCCCCACTCCGGCGTCGGCGGCTGCGCGCCAAGGCCCAGAAATGACAGGCTGGCGGCAGAGATAATCGACACCCCGATGCGCATCGTAAAGTAGACCACAATCGATGATACCGTTCCGGGCAAAATGTGGTTAAACAGAATGTTAGCGTCGCTGGCGCCAATGCTGCGCGCCGACTCTATAAAAGTCTGCTGCTTAAGCACCAGCGTATTGCCGCGCACCAGACGCGCAAATGCCGGGATCGAAAAGATCGCCACCGCGATGATGACGTTCGACATTCCGCTGCCCATCACCGCCACGACGGCAATCGCCAGAAGAATGCCAGGGAAAGCAAACAGCACATCGCAGATGCGCATAATGATGCGATCCCACCAGCCTTCGTAATACCCGGCCAGTAGCCCAAGTACGGTGCCGATAGCCGCGCCGATCAATACCGCCAGTACCCCGGCGGCCAGCGAAATCTGCGCGCCGACCAGCACCCGGCTAAAAATATCGCGCCCCAGCGAATCAACGCCGAACCAGTGCATCATCGACGGGCCATCGTTGAGCCGATCGTAGTCAAAATAGTTTTCCGCATCGAACGGCGCGATCCACGGCGCCACGATCGCCACCGCAATCAGCAGCAGCACAAATATCCCCGCGCCCATCGCCACCGGCTGGCCGCGAAACCGCCGCCAGAACTCGTGCCACGGGGTACGTATCTGCCCGGGTTTAACCCCCGGCATCGCGTTGATAACCGCTTGTCTTCTCCAGTTGAGCAATCGCACCTTACTTATACCTGATAGCCGGATTAATGGCGGCATACAGTACGTCCACCACTAAATTAATAAGAATAAACTCCAGCGAAAACAGGAGCACTTCCGCCTGAATCACCGGGTAATCGCGCATCTCCACCGAGTCCACCAGCAGACGTCCGAGGCCAGGCCAGTTAAAGACCTTTTCCACCACGATTGAACCGCCGAGCAAAAAGCCGAACTGTAGCCCCATCATAGTGACGACCGGGATCATCGCGTTGCGCAGGCCGTGCTTGAGCACCACCAGCGTTTCGCTGACGCCTTTCGCCCGCGCGGTGCGCATATAGTCTTCATGCAGAACATCGACGAACGAGGCGCGGGTAAAACGCGCCATCACCGCCGCCACCGCCGCGCCCAGGGTGAGCGAAGGCAGAATATAGTGCCGCCAGCTGTCGGCGCCCACCGTCGGCAGCCAGCCCAGTTCAACGGAAAAGATCTGCATCAAAAGCATACCGAGCGCAAAGGCCGGGAACGAGATGCCGGTGACCGCCAGCGCCATGCCTATACGATCCGGCCAGCGATTGCGCCACACGGCCGCCACGATCCCTGCCGCCATCCCGAAGATGACCGCCCAGCCCATACTGGCAATCGTCAGCCAGAAAGTGGGCATAAAACGGCTGGCGATTTCGCTGCTCACCGGGCGGCGGGAAGCCATCGAGGTGCCAAAGTCGCCCTGCAAAATGTTGCTGATATAGTGCCAGAACTGCACGTGCAGCGGGCGATCGAGCCCAAGCTGCTGGCGCACCATTCCCACCACCTGGGCATCGGCTTCCGGTCCGGCAATCAGCCGAGCCGGATCCCCGGGCAGCATATGCACGAACAGAAACACCAGCACCGCTACAATCAGCAGCGTGGGGATCAGCCCCAGCAGGCGTTTAATCACATAATTGAGCATGCTTCTCCTTGCGCAAATTCCCCGCAGCCTGCGCCCGGGGACCCACAACTCTCTACTTAAGATCCGCCTGTTCAAAGCTAAATCCGGTATCCGGCTGGATGTAGAACCCGGTCAGATTTTTACTGTGCGCCGAGACCAGCTTTTCTACGACCAGCGGCACCCACGGCGACTCTTTCCAGATAGTATCCTGCGCGTCTTTATACAGCCGCGTTTTTTCCTGCGCATCGGTGGTTTTCAGCGCGTCATTGAGATCTTTATCGACCTGCGGATTGCTGTAGAAAGCCGTATTAAACAGGGTCGGCGGCCAGTTTTGCGACGCAAACAGCGGCGACAGCGCCCAGTCGGCTTCCCCGGTCGACGCCGTCCAGCCGGTGTAGAACATGCGTACGCCGCTCTCTTTCTGTCCCTTACCTTCAACTTCCGCCGCGCGCTGGCCCGCATCCATCGCCGTCAGCTGCGCCTTAATGCCCACCTGCGCCAGCTGCTGCTGGGTAAACTGCAGTACTTTCTGCGCCGTGCTGTGGTTGTGCGATGACCATAGCGTCGTGGTAAAGCCATTCGGATAACCCGCCTCTTTCAGCAGCTCACGGGCTTTAGCCGGATCGTACGGCCAGGCGCTGTAGCTTTCAGCATAGGCGATAGACGGCGGCACCACGCCGGTCGCCGGAGTGGCGTAGCCGGCAAAAGCGACTTTTACCAGCGCCTGACGGTTGATAGCGTAGTTAATCGCTTCGCGCACTTTGGGATTATCGAACGGCTTCTGAGTCACGTTCATGCTGATATAGCGCTGCATAATTGACGGGCTGGCCACCAGCTCTAGCTTGCTGTTTTTCTCCAGCAGCGGCGCTTGCTCGTAGGGGATCGGGAACGCAAACTGCGCTTCGCCGGTCTGCAGCATCGCCGCGCGGGTATTATTATCCACGACCGGGCGCCAGGTGATGGAGTCCAGCTTCGGCAGCCCTGGCTGCCAGTAACCGGCGAATTTTTTCACTTTCACAAAATCGGTCTGGTTCCAGGTATCGAGCTGATAAGGCCCGGTGCCAACCGGATGGAAGCCAATCTCTTTACCATATTTCTTCAGCGCCGCCGGAGAAATCATCGCCGTCGCCGGATGGGCCAGAATGTTAATGAACGCCGAGAATGGCTGTTTGAGGGTAATTTTCACCGTGGTCGGGTCTACCGCTTCGGTGCTGGCGATATTTTTATACAGGTTATAACGCTTGAGATGGTTTTCCGGGTTGCTGGCGCGATCGAGGTTCGCCTTAACCGCTTCGGCATTAAACTCGGTACCGTCCTGGAACTTCACCCCCGGATGTAGCTTAATGGTATACACCAGGCCGTCCGGGGAAACGGTATAGCTTTCCGCCAGCACGTTCTGTAGCTTCATCTCTTTATCGAGGCCGAACAGCCCTTGATAGAAGGACTTGGCGACGGCCTGCGACAGCGTGTCGTTAGCATCATACGGGTCGAGGGTCGTAAAATTAGAACCGACCGCCACCACCACATCTTTTGCGGCCAGAGCCGGAGCGGCTGTCAGCGCCGAGGCGACGCCCAGCGCCAACAGCCATTTGCCTGATACGCGTTGAGTCATGTTGTTCTCCTGAAATGCTGCATTATTGGTGTCGTTGTTAGCGCGCCAGCACGTCGGCGGCGGACTCTCTGGCGACAAAGTGCCCCGGCCCCACCTGCTGTAACGGTGTACTGATCCCCTCTTCGCCCCGCTTGAAGATGTTACCCGGCAGCTCGTCGGAGAGCAGCACGCGCTGCGGACGGCGATGCGCAGGGTCAGCCACCGGAACGGCGGCCATCAGTTTACGGGTATAGGGGTGCTGCGGGTTTTCAAACACGGCGCGGCGCGGGCCAATCTCGACAATACGCCCGCGATACATCACCGCCACGCGGTGGCTGATGCGCTCAACCACCGCCATGTCATGGGAGATAAACAGAAATGCGATGCCCATCTCACGCTGTAGATCGAGCATCAGATTGATAATTTGCGCGCGAATCGACACGTCCAGCGCCGATACCGACTCATCGGCAATCACCACTTTCGGATTGAGCGCCAGCGCGCGGGCAATACAGATGCGCTGCCGCTGGCCGCCGGAAAACTCGTGCGGGTAGCGCCACGCATGTTCCGGCTCCAGCCCGACGCGTTCCAGTAGCCAGCTGACCCGTTCGCGGGCGGCATCGCCCTCCAGCAGCCGATGCACCCGCAGCGGCTCCATAATCGAATAGCCCACCGTTTGCCGTGGGTCGAGGGAAGCGTACGGGTCCTGAAAAATAAACTGAATATCGCGGCGCAGCGCCTGAAGCTTACCGCCCGTTAGCGTATCAATTCGCTGGCCGTTGAAGATAATGCTGCCGCCCTGGGTCTCTACCAGCCTCAGCAGCGCCCGGCCGGTCGTCGATTTACCGCACCCGGACTCGCCCACCAGGCTCAGGGTTTCGCCGGGCCATAAATCAAAGCTGACCTTTTCGACCGCATGCACCTCACGGGTTACGCGGTTGAGAATTCCGCTACGCAGCGGGAAGCGCGCCACCAGATCGCGAACTTTAAGGATCGGTTCTCCGGCCACAACGGTGTTCTGCCCCTCCGACGACGGGCTCTGGTTTAACAGCGGGAAGCGACGCGGCAGCGAAGTGCCGCGCATCGCGCCCAGCCGCGGCACCGCGGCCAGCAGCGCCTGGGTATACGGGTGCTTCGGCGCGCGAAAAATCTCTTCCACGCTGCCGGTTTCCACCGCTTCGCCGCGATACATCACCAGCACGCGGTCGGCGATATCGGCGACTACCCCCATATCGTGGGTAATAAAGATAACGCCCATCGCCATCTCTTTTTGCAGGACGGCAATCAGCTGTAAGATCTGCGCCTGGATAGTGACGTCCAGCGCGGTCGTCGGTTCATCGGCAATCAGCACCGCCGGACGACAGGAGAGCGCCATGGCGATCATCACCCGCTGACGCATCCCGCCGGAAAGCTGGTGCGGATAGCGTGAGAGCATGGCTTCCGCTTCCGGAATGCGCACCTGATCGAGCATTTTTTTCGCTTCGCGCAGGGCATCATCATGCTTCAGGCCCTGATGTAAGCGGATAGATTCGGCAATCTGCTCGCCGATGGTGAAGACCGGATTGAGCGAGGTCATCGGCTCCTGGAAAATCATCGCCATATCCGCGCCGCGCACGCCGCGCATTTCAGCGTCAGACTGTTCGCTCAGCTCAATCACCTGCCGACTGCGACGGCGCAGAAGTAGCGCATCGCTGCGCACTTCGCTGACCGCCCGATCGAGCAGGCGCATCAGGGCCAGCGAGGTCACCGATTTTCCCGAGCCCGACTCGCCGACAATCGCCAGCGTTTCGCCGCGCCGCAGGGTAAACGACAGGTCGCGGACGGCAGAAAAAGCCTGCTGTTGCTGATTAAACACGACGTTCAGGCCGCGCACCTGCAGAACATCATCGGCATCGATTTCTTGACTATGCGGCAACGCCCTTTCCTCTTATTCGCGATAAATACCAATCGTGGGCGTATCGCCCGCATAACACCAGGCACGGTACATGCCTTCGCTGTTAAACGGCAGCGCCACGTTGCCTTCTCTGTCGATGGCGATCAGGCCGCCGCTACCGCCCAGCGCCGGAAGCTTCTCCATCACTACCCTTTCGCAGGCCTCCTGCAGGCTGAGCTGGCTATACTCCATCAGCGCCGAAATATCGTAGGCCGCCAGGGTCCGCATAAACACTTCCCCGGTACCGGTACAGGACACGGCGACGCTGGCGTTATTGGCGTAGCAGCCCGCACCCGGCAGCGGGCTGTCGCCGACGCGTCCCGGTAGCTTATTGGTCATCCCGCCGGTTGAGGTCGCCGCCGCGAGGTTGCCCGTCAGATCCATGGCTACCGCGCCGACGGTCCCCATTTTGTGCCGCTCATCCAGCGGCGCGGCGTGGTGATCGAGCACGATATCGTCGCCTTCCTGCGCCTGACGCAGCTGCAGTAAACGCTCAGGAGTAGAAAACAAGCTGTTATCGACGCGCGCCATACCGCGGGAAGCGGCAAACGCTTCCGCCCCTTCGCCAATCAGCAGCACGTGCGGACTTTGCTCCAGCACCAGCCGCGCCGCCAGCACCGGATTGCGTAAATGCTGAACGCCGGCCACGGCTCCCGCCTGTAGGCTGTAACCATCCATGACGCAGGCATCGAGTTCATGGCGACTATCGCGGGTAAACACGGAGCCAATACCGGCATTAAATAGCGGGCACTCTTCCAGCAGCCGAACTGCTTCGGTTACCGTATCCAGCGCGCTGGCCCCGGCCGCCAGCATTTTTTGTCCACTATCGACAATCGCCGACAGCGCTGCCACGTACTCCCGCTCGCGCTCCGGCGTCATCTGCGCGCGGCTAATCGCCCCGGCTCCGCCGTGAATTGCTATAACCGCCTTACCCATCGCGCCATTCCTTAACGATAAAGTGTATAAATATCATTATCGTGCTGACTGTCCTATACAATTTTTGAATATAGAAAGAGCGGAGGGTGATGTAAAGCTTGTACCCAGGTGGGTTATAGCCCGTCTCTCTTTTCTGCCATATACCCGTCATACTTCAAGTTGCATGTGCGTTGGCTTCGTTACTCGGCTCATCCATGAGCCTCGCCCTGACGGGCCGCCGTTACACGGCGTTCAAATCTGTTCCGTACAGATTTGTCGCTCACCCCAGTCACTTACTGAAGTAAGCTCCCGGGGATGTAATGAGGGACATCCTTGTCCCTCACCAGAGGCAGCCTTCAGCTGTTCAAATTCGTTCCCGACGAATTTGTCCCTACGTCGCCGCCTGCCTGCAACGCGAATTATTTAAGGTATAATAGGCGTTTTCGATGTTTGCCCGCAGGAGAAACCCATGGATTTTACCGCCGGACTGATGCCGCTCGACACAGCCCTGACCCAGATGCTCAATCGTATTACGCCGCTGAATGCGACGGAAACCGTACCGCTGTTGCAGGCCTTTTCGCGCGTGACCGCCCATGATCTCGTTTCACCGCTCAACGTGCCTGGTTTTGATAACTCGGCAATGGACGGCTATGCGGTACGCCTGGCGGATCTCACCGACGGCGCAGCGCTGCCGGTCACCGGCAAGGCCTTCGCCGGTCAACCTTTTAACGGTGACTGGCCGGCGGGCACCTGTATCCGCATTATGACCGGCGCACCGGTGCCGGAAGGCTGCGACGCGGTGGTGATGCAGGAGCAGACGGAACAAACCGATGGGGGCATCCGCTTCCTCGCGCCGGTGAAAAGCGGACAGAATATCCGTCGTCTCGGCGAAGATATCGCCCACGGTGCGGTCGTTTTCCCTGCCGGTACCCGCCTGACCGTTGCCGAGCTGCCGGTTCTGGCCTCGCTGGGGATTGCCGACGTCGAGGTGATACGCAAAGTGCGCGTGGCGGTTTTCTCTACTGGCGATGAACTCCAGCTGCCGGGCCAGCCCCTCGCCGACGGGCAAATTTACGATACTAATCGCCTGGCGGTACACCTGATGCTGCAGGAGCTGGGCTGCGAGGTCATTAACCTCGGCATTATTCCCGACGATCCGGCTAAGCTGCGGGAAGTCTTTATCGAGGCCGATCGACAGGCAGACGTGGTGATTAGCTCCGGCGGCGTCTCCGTCGGCGAAGCAGACTACACCAAAGCGATTCTCGAAGAACTGGGTGAAATCGGCTTCTGGAAGCTGGCGATTAAACCGGGTAAACCTTTCGCTTTCGGCAAGCTCAACCACAGCTGGTTTTGCGGTCTGCCGGGTAACCCGGTTTCCGCAACGCTAACCTTTTACCAGCTGGTCCAGCCGCTGCTGGCGAAGCTCTCCGGCAACGGTGGGCAGGCTCAGCCGATGCGTCTGCGCGTGCGCGCCGCAACCCATCTGAAAAAATCGCCCGGACGACTCGATTTTCAACGCGGCGTGCTGCAGCGCGGTCCGGACGGCGAACTGACGGTTAACAGCACCGGTCACCAGGGATCGCATATCTTCAGCTCATTCAGCCTCGGCAACTGCTTTATCGTGCTGGAGCGCGAGCGCGGCAACGTGGAAGCGGGCGAATGGGTGGACGTTGAGCCCTTTAATCATCTGTTCGGAGGGCTGTAATGAGCGTGGAGCTGAGCGATGCGGAGATGCTGCGCTATAACCGGCAGATTATTCTGCGCGATTTCGATTTTGACGGTCAGGAGCAGCTGAAAGCCTCCCGCGTGCTGGTTGTCGGCCTCGGCGGGCTGGGCTGCGCCGCCGCGCAGTATCTGGCGGCGGCAGGCGTCGGCCTGCTTACCCTGCTCGATTTCGACACCGTTTCGCTCTCCAACCTTCAGCGCCAGACTCTGCACAGTGACGCCACCATCGGCCAGCCGAAGGTCGACTCCGCCCGCGCCGCGCTGGCGCGGATTAATCCCCACGTTCAGCTCACGGCGCTCAACGCGCGGCTGGAAGACGAGGCGCTGGCGGCGCAAATCGCCGCCCACGATCTGGTGCTCGACTGTACCGACAACGTCGCGATCCGTAACCAACTCAACGCCGGATGTTTCCGCCATAAAACACCGCTGGTCTCCGGCGCGGCAATTCGCATGGAAGGGCAAATCAGCGTTTTTACCTGGCAGGAAGATGAACCCTGCTACCGCTGCCTGAGCCGTCTGTTTGGCGAAAACGCCCTCACCTGCGTAGAAGCCGGGGTGATGGCGCCGCTGGTCGGCACCATTGGTTCGCTACAGGCGATGGAAGCGATAAAGCTGCTGACCCGCTACGGCAGCCCGGCAACGGGAAAAATCGTCATGTACGACGCCATGCGCTGCCAGTTCCGCGAAATGAAATTGATGCGTAACCCTCAGTGTGAGGTGTGTGGCACGCCTTAGCCCTTTTCCGGCGACTGCCGTCGCCGGATGATTTGTGACCCGCAGCGGCTTTTTTGCCTCGATTTTCCTCCCTCCTTCTGCTTGTTGATTTATATCAATACAACTTTCATTCGAAAGTAATTTAATCTTCATATGCAAACAAGAGGGTGAATCATGATCTTCAACATTCAGCGTTACTCAACCCATGACGGCCCGGGGATCCGCACTGTCGTATTCCTCAAAGGCTGTTCGCTGGGCTGCCGCTGGTGCCAGAACCCGGAAAGCCGCGCCCGCACGGCGGATTTGCTGTATGACGCCCGCCTTTGCCTGGACGGCTGCGACCTCTGCCAGCAGGCTGCGCCGGAAGTGATTACCCGTAAGCTGGACGGTCTGATTATCCATCGCGAAAAGCTCACCGATGCGCATATCGGCAAATTGCGCGACTGTTGCCCGACGACGGCGTTAACGGTGTGCGGCGAAGAGAAAAGCGTCGAAGAGATTATGGCCACGGTGCTGCGCGACAAACCGTTTTACGACCGCAGCGGCGGCGGCGTCACGCTTTCCGGCGGCGAGCCGTTTATGAATCCCGAGCTGGCCCGACAGCTTTTTGAGGCCAGCCACCGCGCGGGGATCCACACCGCGGTCGAAACTTGCCTGCACGTGCCGTGGAAATACGTCGAACCCGCTTTGCCGTTTATCGATCTGTTTCTCGCCGATCTCAAGCACGTCAACGAAGCGATTTTCCAGCAGTGGACGGACGGCAGCGCCCGTCGGGTGCTGGATAACCTGCAGCGCGTCGCGCAGGCCGGAAAGAAAATCATCATTCGCGTACCGCTGATCCAGGGCTTTAACGCCAACGAAAGCGATATCGCCGCCATTACCGATTTTGCCGCTGACCGTTTAAAGGTTGGCGAGATCCACTTTCTGCCTTACCACACGTTAGGCATGAATAAATACCAATTACTCAGTCAGCCCTATACCGCTCCGGATAAACCGCTTGCTGCACCCGAGCTGCTCGCCTTCGCGCAGCACTATGCTCAGAGCAAAGGTTTAACGGCGACTCTACGAGGATAACCTTATGACAACGTTGAAACTGGATACTCTGAGCCCGCGCATACAGGCGCATAAAATGGCGCTGGTGCATATCGTCAAGCCGCCGGTCTGTACCGAACGCGCCCTGCACTATACCCAAGCCTATCAGCAGCATCTGGATAAGCCGATCCCGGTACGCCGCGCGCTGGCGCTGGCCCACCACCTGGCGGAACGCACAATCTGGATCAAGCACGATGAACTGATCGTCGGCAACCAGGCCAGCGAAGTTCGCGCGGCGCCAATCTTCCCGGAATACACCGTTAGCTGGATCGAAAAAGAGATCGACGACCTCGCCGATCGCCCCGGCGCCGGTTTTGCCGTTAGCGAAGAAAACAAACGCGTGCTGCACGAAGTGTGTCCGTGGTGGCGCGGTCAAACGGTACAGGACCGCTGCTACGGCATGTTCACCGATGAGCAAAAAGCGCTGCTGGCCACCGGCATTATCAAAGCGGAAGGCAATATGACCTCCGGCGATGCTCACCTTGCAGTCAACTATCCGCTGCTGCTGGAAAAAGGCCTCGACGGCATGCGCGCGAAAGTCGCCGAGCGCCGTTCGCGCATTAACCTGACCGTACTGGAAGATCTGCACGGCGAGCAGTTCCTGAAAGCCATTGATATCGTGCTGGAAGCGGTGAGCGAACACTGTAAGCGCTATGCCGGGCTGGCGCGCAGCATGGCCGCGACGGAGAGCCGTGAATCCCGCCGCGACGAGCTGCTGGCGATTGCCGAAAACTGCGACATCATCGCCCATGAGCCGCCGAAAACTTTCTGGCAGGCGCTGCAGCTGTGCTATTTCATCCAGCTGATTCTGCAGATCGAGTCCAACGGTCACTCGGTCTCTTTCGGCCGTATGGACCAGTATCTCTACCCTTACTACCGCCGCGACGTTGAGCTGGCACACTCTCTGGATCGCGAACACGCCATTGAGCTACTGCACTGCTGCTGGCTTAAACTGCTGGAGGTGAACAAAATTCGCTCCGGCTCGCACTCCAAGGCTTCCGCCGGGAGCCCGCTGTATCAGAACGTCACCATCGGCGGCCAGAATCTGGTGGACGGTAAAGCGCAGGATGCGGTGAACCCGCTCTCCTACGCCATCCTGGAATCCTGCGGTCGGCTGCGTTCGACTCAGCCTAACCTCAGCGTGCGCTATCACGCGGGCATGAGCAACGACTTCCTCGACGCCTGCGTGCAGGTGATCCGCTGCGGCTTCGGCATGCCGGCGTTCAACAACGATGAAATCGTCATCCCGGAATTTATCAAGCTGGGGATCGAGCCGCAGGACGCCTACGACTATGCCGCTATCGGCTGCATTGAAACCGCCGTCGGCGGTAAATGGGGCTATCGCTGCACCGGGATGAGCTTTATCAACTTCGCCCGCGTCATGCTGGCAACCCTGGAAGGCGGCCGCGACGCCACCAGCGGCCAGGTTTTCCTGCCGCAGGAACATGCGCTGTCAAAAGGCAACTTCGACAACTTTGAACAGGTCCTGGCCGACTGGGACACGCAGATCCGCTACTACACGCGCAAATCTATCGAGATTGAGTACGTGGTCGATACCATGCTGGAAGAGAACGTGCACGATATCCTCTGCTCGGCGCTGGTCGATGACTGCATTGAGCGTGCGAAGAGCATCAAGCAGGGCGGCGCGAAATATGACTGGGTATCCGGTCTGCAGGTCGGTATCGCTAACCTCGGCAACAGCCTGGCGGCGGTGAAGAAACTGGTGTTCGACCAGGGCGTCATTGGTCAACAAGAGCTGGCCAAAGCGCTGGCTGAAGACTTCGAAGGCCTGACCCACGAGCAGCTGCGCCAGCGCTTAATCAACGGCGCGCCGAAATACGGTAACGATGAAGATAGCGTCGATATTTTGCTGGCTCGCGCCTACCAGACCTATATTGATGAGCTGAAGCTGTATCATAACCCGCGCTATGGCCGCGGCCCGATCGGCGGTAACTACTACGCCGGCACCTCGTCCATCTCCGCCAACGTGCCGTTTGGCGCTCAAACGATGGCGACGCCGGATGGCCGTAAAGCGCACTCGCCGCTGGCGGAAGGGGCAAGTCCGGCTTCCGGTACCGACCACCTGGGGCCGACCGCGGTGATCAGCTCGGTAGGTAAACTGCCAACCGGCTCAATTCTTGGCGGCGTACTGCTTAACCAGAAGCTGAACCCGGCTACGCTGGAGAATGAGTCGGATAAGCAGAAACTGATGGTGCTGCTGCGCACCTTCTTCGAGGTGCACAAAGGCTGGCATATTCAGTACAACATCGTGTCGCGCGAAACGCTGCTGGAAGCGAAGAAACATCCTGACCAGTATCGTGATTTAGTGGTCCGCGTGGCCGGATACTCGGCGTTCTTTACCGCCCTGTCGCCGGATGCTCAGGACGATATTATCGCCCGTACCGAGCATACGCTGTAAGCCACATCCCCCGGCTTGCGCTGCGCTTAGCCGGGCTACAGGTTCGAAGCCGTTTGCGGGCCGGTAGTCCGGGTAAGGCGTTTACGCCGCAACCCGGGGTTTTATGCTGCACAAGGGTGAACACAAACTTTCATTCGAAATAAATTTGTGCTCCCCATCACATTGTAATTAGAATGTTACTGGTCGAAGTTAAGCCAGGAGCATGTGTTATGACCGTTAAAGTTATCGTCACCGATATGGACGGAACTTTTCTCAATGACGCCAAGCAGTACGATCGCTCGCGTTTTCTTGCGCAGTTCGCGCAACTCCAGCAGCAGGGTATTGAATTTGTGGTCGCCAGCGGCAACCAGTACTATCAGCTGATCTCTTTTTTCCCGGAAATCCGCGACCAAATCTCCTTTGTTGCCGAGAACGGCGCGCTGGTTTTCGAACACGGTCAACAGCTGTTCCACGGTGAACTTACCCGCCATGAATCCCAGGTGGTGATTGGCGAACTGCTCAAAGACCCGCAGCTCAACTTTGTCGCCTGCGGCCTCGAGAGCGCTTACGTCAGCGATCGCGCGCCCGACGCCTTTGTCGCGCTGATGTCAAAGCACTACCATCGTCTGCAGCGTATTGGCAGCTACCATGACATCGACGATAAGCTGTTTAAGTTTTCCCTTAACCTGCCGGATAGCGAAATTCCGCAGCTTATCGACAAACTGCACGTCTCGCTGGACGGCATTATGAAGCCGGTCACCAGCGGTTTTGGCTTCGTCGATTTGATCATCCCCGGCCTGCATAAAGCCAACGGTATCAGCCGCTTGCTTAAGCGCTGGAACATTTCGCCGCAGGCGTGCGTAGCCATCGGCGACAGCGCGAACGACACGGAAATGCTGAAGCTGGTGAGATACTCTTTCGCGATGGCCAATGCCGCCGAAAGCATTAAGGCGGTATCGCGTTATGCTACCGATGACAACAACCACGACGGCGCGCTGAAGGTGATTCAGGCCGTCCTCGACCACGCCACCCCGTTCGACAAGTAACGCCTCTCCGGGGCTTACCGCCCCGATTTTCCATTTTGTGCATCTCCGCATAATTTTAAACTTGCATTAACTTAATTTTAACTTAAATTATCGTATGTAAGATTTAATACTTTCGAATGAAAGATGAGAGGTCATTATGGCTATTACCTGTACCTGTGAAACTTTACCTGCCGACCCAAAAGCGGCCATCCGCCAGATCAAGCAAGAGCTGCGGGCGCAAATTGGCGACGTGCAGGCGGTGTTCGATCGTCTGACGGCGCGAATCGCTGCGCGTGTGGAAGAGATTGATGCCCTTAAAACCAGCGGACAGGACGTCTGGCCGACGATCCCGTTCGCCGATATTGCCCGGGATCGGGTCACGCAAGCTCAGCGCGAGCTCATCAAGCGTCGCGGCTGCGTGGTGATCAAGAGCCATTTTCCCCGCGAACAGGCGCTGGGATGGGATAACTCGATGCTCGCGTATCTGGACCGCAACCATTTCGATGAGGTCTACAAAGGCCCCGGCGATACTTTTTTCGGTTCACTGGAAGCGTCGCGCCCGGAAATCTATCCGATTTACTGGTCCCAGGCGCAGATGCAGGCGCGCCAGAGCGATGAAATGGCCGCCGCACAGTCATTTCTTAACCGCTTGTGGACGTTTAACCACGACGGCAAGCAGTGGTTTAACCCGGATATCAGCGTTATTTACCCGGACCGCATTCGCCGCCGCCCGCCGGGAACCACCTCGAAAGGTCTGGGCGCGCATACCGATTCCGGCGCCCTGGAACGTTGGCTGCTACCGGCCTATCAGAAAGTGTTTGCCGATGTTTTTAACGGCAATGTTGATGCTTACGACCCGTGGGACGCGGCGCATCGTACTGACGTCGAAGAGTACACGGTCGACAATACCACCAAATGCTCGGTATTCCGTACCTTCCAGGGCTGGACCGCGCTCTCCGATATGATCCCCGATCAGGGCCTGCTGCACGTCGTGCCGATCCCGGAAGCTATGGCTTACGTACTGCTGCGTCCGCTGCTCGACGATGTGCCGGAGGATGAACTGTGCGGCGTCGCGCCGGGCAAGGTATTGCCGATTTCGGAAAAATGGCACCCGCTGCTGATCAAAGCCTTAAGCTCTATTCCGGCGCTCAATGCGGGCGATTCGGTATGGTGGCACTGCGACGTCATCCACTCAGTCGCGCCGGTGGAAAATCAGCAAGGCTGGGGCAACGTCATGTATATTCCCGCCGCGCCGATGTGTGAGAAAAACCTCGCCTACGCGCAGAAGGTTAAAGCCGCGCTGGCGCGCGGCGCTTCGCCGGGAGATTTCCCGCGTGAAGATTATGAAACCGACTGGGAAGGCCGCTTCACGCTGGAGGATTTAAATGTCCACGGCAAGCGGGCGCTGGGGATGGCGGATTAATCGTCGTATAACCCCTTAGGCTCAACGGCGGTGCGGCGGTTACCAGCACGTATCCGCCGCACCGAATCACGTACCGCCAGCGTACCATGCAATAATAGTGAGCCGTGCGGCGCATCGGGACGAATCAGCCTCTGCTGCAACAAATGTACTGCTTCAACGCCTAATTCATCGCGCGGGACGTGGACAGCGGTTAATGGCACATCCTGAATCGCCGCCAGGTTAAAGCCGTCGATACTCATGATAGAAATATCCTGCGGCACGCGTAATCCGCGCTTCTGCAGAGCAGCGATCGTCCCTGCCGCCATAAAATCACCGCCTACCAGAAACGCCGTTGGCAGCGGGCCATCACCGCGCTGATCCAGCCACTCGCCCACTTTTGACTCAGTATCCCGGGCGCTGAAATTGGCGACGTCGATTAAATCCATGCTATCGACAAAGCGCAGATTCCGCGCACGCCACGCCTGCTTAATCCCCAATAAACGCAGTTCCATGGTATAGCGGCGCAGGCACATCACGTTCATGATCGCCTGGTGCCCCATCTCAAACAGATAGCGGGCGGCGAATTGACCGATCAGTCGATGATCCGGCGCGACGGAAGGGAGGCGCATTCCGGCGTCGTGGCAGTTAATCATCACGCAGGGTTTAGCCAGGTCCGCCGCCAGATCGTGAATATGCGGATCGTCGATTCCCAGTAAGATGGCGGCCTGGGTCGATGTTTCATGCATACGCTGCAAAAACAAATTGGCATCGCTGTCATTCTCCTCCAGCGCGCAGTAGCGCAGATGCACCTCATGGGGCACCAGCGCCGAATTGATGCTCTGAATAACGCGATAGTAGTAAATATCTGTACGCTCATCGAACGCCCGCTGAGGGGCAAAGACCACCAGATTATTGAGCAGCATTCTCCCGGCGGCGATACCGTCCATGACGCCCAGCTCGCGAGCGCACTCCAGAACCCTCTGGCGGGCCCTGGCGCTGGTATTCGCTTTCCCTGCCAGCACTCGCGATACCGTACTGACAGAGAGCCCCGTGCGGCCCGCTATTTCGCTCACTTTTAGCTTTTTATCCATTTTGTGATCGCGCTCTAATTTGCTGATGAAAAAATTTTCATATTCAGAATATGAATATTTTTAAGGGAATTGCCCGCTTCTTACTGCGATCGCGATCGGCTCATGAAAAAATTTGCAGAATTGCCGCTAGGGTCCACCTCTTTTCTCCCTTAGCCTGAATTGGTCCACCACAAATCAAATAAGTCAACCAATCGTGGCGGAACAGCAGCATTATCGAAAAACGAAACAGAAAATTTTAGCGACCACTCAGGAATCAGGCTGGTCAATTTTCCCTACTACATGTCTCGTGGAGAGTTCTATGAGCCAAGGTCTCAATAATGATATGGCGGTGAGTAAATCAGGCCGCATAGTAAAAAATCTGCGCTGGTGGATACTGGTGCTGTTTTTGCTGGGCGTGACCGTGAACTACATTACGCGCAACTCGCTGGGGATTATCGCCCCGGAATTAAAAACCTCGTTGGGGATTACCACCGAACAGTATTCATGGATAGTCGGCGCATTTCAGCTGGCCTATACCATTTTCCAGCCGCTCTGCGGCTGGCTCATCGACGTAATCGGCCTCAAGCTCGGCTTTATGATTTGCGCCACGCTGTGGGCCGTCGCCTGCATTGCCCATGCCGGTGCGGGAAGCTGGCTGCACCTGGCGATCCTGCGCTTTTTTATGGGCGGCGCTGAGGCTGCGGCGACGCCAGCCAACGCCAAAACGCTGGGTGAGTGGTTTCCAAAATCCGAGCGGCCGATAGCGGCTGGCTGGGCTGGCGTCGGTTTCTCGGTCGGCGCCATGCTGGCGCCGCCGATTATCTACTTTGCGCACGCCTCGTTCGGCTGGCAGGGCGCATTCATGTTCACCGGCGCGCTGGCGCTCTTGTGGGTCGTGCTGTGGTGGGCGTTTTATCATAATCCGGAGAAGCACCCTAACCTCGGGAAAGCTGAGCTGGCGCTGATCCAGCAGGATAATGAAGCACCGCCGGTCAAACTGCCCTTCTTTACCGCGCTGAAAACCGTATCAAAAAACAAGCGCTTCTACGGTATCGCCATTCCGGCCTTTATGGCGGAACCCGCCTGGGCGGTGCTGAGCTTCTGGGTACCGCTCTATCTGGCAAAAGAGCACGGAATGGATTTAAAGCAAATCGCTATGTTCGCCTGGCTACCGTTTCTGGCGGCCGACCTCGGCAGCGTCGCCAGCGGCTATCTGACCAAACTGTATACCCGCTGGTTCGGCTGTTCACGGGTGAACTCGGTGGTCGCCAGCTCCGTGACCGGCGCCTTCCTGATGATTTCGCTCGCCACCGTGGCGATCACCCGCGATCCCTATATCACCATCGTACTGATTTCAATAGGCGGCTTCGGTCACCAGATTATCTCCTGCATGCTCAGCGCGCTGGTGGTGGAGTCGTTCGATAAAGGACAGATGGCGACCGTGAACGGCATGCGCGGATCCGCCGCGTGGATCGCCAGCTTTCTGTTCTCACTGTTAATTGGGGTCACCGCCGACAAAATCGGCTTCAACCCGCTGTTTATCGCCATGGGGTTCTTTGACCTGATTGGCGCGGTATTCCTGGTGGCATTTATTGCTGAACGTCGCGCAAAACGCGCCTGAGAGTGGATGTAAAAAATGAAGACTTTGAAAAACTGGACTTTACGCCAACGGCTGGAGCACCACGTTGAGCTGACCGTCGACGGCCAACACACCCTGTGTCTGTACGTTCTGGAAGAGAATATGTTCCGCGTGCTGCTGAAACGGCACGGTCAGCTGGCGGTGGATCGCACCTGGAGTATCGCTCCCGGACAGGATGTGCCGTGGGAAGGCCGTCCGCGCGAAGAGCTAAGCGGCTTTAGCCTCCCCGCCTGGCAGCTCACGGAACAGGAAGGCACCCTCTGTATCGTCACCGAACAGCTGCGCGTTATCGTCCACCAGCCGCTGTGGCTGGAATGGAGCTATCGCGATGAAGCCGGCGAGTGGCAGCCGCTGGCGAACGACCGCCCGACCAGCGCCTATCTGGCGAATGCGCACGGCGACGGCGTTGCCCACTACCTGAGCCGACGTAAAGATGAGCGCTTCTACGGTCTGGGTGAGAAGGCGGGCGATCTGCAGCGTACCGGCAAACGCTATGAGATGCGTAACCTCGACGCGATGGGGTATAACGCGGTGAGCACCGACCCGCTGTATAAACATATTCCATTTACCATCGCGCAGCGTAGCGATGTCAGCTACGGCCTGTTTTACGACAACCTGAGCAGCTGCTGGCTGGATCTCGGTAACGAAATCGATAATTACCATACCGCCTATCGCCGCTGGCAGGCGGAAGCTGGCGACATCGATTACTATCTGTTCACCGGCAAGCGCGTACTGGATATCACTAAAGCCTTCGTTCGCCTGACCGGTAAAACGCTGTTTGGGCCAAAATGGAGCCTCGGCTATAGCGGTTCGACGATGCATTACACCGACGCGCCGGATGCGCAAAACCAGCTGATGAACTTTATCCGTCTGTGCGATGAACACGCCATTCCGTGCGATTCGTTTCAGCTCTCATCCGGCTATACCTCGATTAATGGCAAACGCTATGTCTTTAACTGGAACTACGATAAAGTGCCGCAGCCGCAGGTGATGAGCCAGGCCTTCCACGATGCCGGGCTGAAGCTCGCCGCCAATATTAAGCCCTGCCTGCTGCAGGACCATCCGCGCTATAACGAAGTGGCGGAACGCGGGCTATTTATTCGTGATTCACAGGCCGATGCCCCCGAGCGCTCCAGCTTCTGGGACGACGAAGGGTCGCACCTCGACTTTACCAACCCGCAGACCGTCGCCTGGTGGCAGGAAGGCGTGACAACCCAGCTGCTGGAGATGGGTATCGACGCCACGTGGAACGATAATAACGAGTATGAAGTGTGGGACGGCGAAGCCCGCTGTTATGGGTTTGGCCGGGAGATTGCCATTAAACATATTCGCCCGGTCATGCCGCTGCTGATGATGCGCGCGTCGCTGGAGGCTCAGCAGCGCTTTGCGCCGCACAAACGTCCGTATCTTATCTCTCGTTCCGGCTGCGCCGGGATGCAGCGCTATGTTCAGACCTGGAGCGGTGATAACCGTACTAACTGGGACACGCTGCGCTACAACACCCGGATGGGTCTGGGAATGAGCCTCTCCGGACTGTTCAACGTCGGCCACGATGTTGGCGGCTTCTCTGGCGATAAACCGGACCCGGAGCTGTTCGTTCGCTGGGTGCAAAACGGCGTTATGCATCCGCGCTTTACCATTCACTCATGGAATGACGACCAGACGGTTAATGAAGCGTGGATGTATCCGGAAATCACGCCGGCCATCCGTGCGGCCATTGAGCTGCGCTATCGTCTGCTGCCGTACCTCTATACCCTGCTCTGGCAGGCTCACGCCGACGATGAACCGATGCTGCGCCCGACCTTCCTCGATCACGAGCACGATCCGCAGACGTTTGCCGAATGCGACGACTTCCTGTTGGGTCGCGATCTGCTGGTCGCCAGCGTCGTCGAGCCCGGTGAGCGTCAGCGCCGCGTCTGGCTGCCGGCTAATCAGGACGGCTGGTACGACTTTGATAACCACCAGTGGTTCGCCGGCGGGCAGTGGATAGTCCTTGATGCGCCGCTGGAAAAGCTGCCGCTGCTGGTTCGTGCCGGAGCAGGCCTGCCGCTCAGCGAACGCATCCGTCACGTTGATGCGCAAAAAGACGATCGTCGTGAGCTGAAACTGTTCCCGCTGAAAGGCGTGGGAACCCGCCGCGGCCTGCTGTTTGAGGATGATGGCGAAAGCTGGGGTTACCAGAATGGCCATGCGCTGTGGGTAGAGTGGGAAATGGTTTGCAATAGCGCCAGCATCAATCTGAAGGTCAACGCGCGCGGCGATTATCGACCGGCGTGGAAAGCGTTGAAGGTGTCGTTACCGGCAGGGGAAACCCGCAGGCTGCTGGTGAATGGTGAAGAAAAGAGCGAGTGGCGGGTGTAGTGCGGATAAGGCGCTGCAGCGCCTCCGGGGCATTCAACCACTCTGTTCTCTGCAAGGGGCATTCTGCGCGCTGCTCCCGGGGGCGGAGCTCAACGCGCCTTGCCCGGGCTACAGGTTCATCGCCGATTGCAGTGCGGTAGCCCGGACAGATGCGCAGCATCGACTCCGGGAATTCAGCTGCTCTGTTCTCTGCAAGGGGTATTCTGCGCGCTGCTCCCGGGGGCGGCGCTTAACGCGCCTTGCCCGGGCTACAGGTTCATCGCCGTCTGCAGTGTGGTAGCCCGGACAGATGCGCAGCATCGCCTCCGGGAATTCAGCCGCTCTGTTCTCTACAAGGGGTATTCTGCACGCTGCTCCCGGGGGCGGAGCTCAACGCGCCTTGCCCGGGCTACAGGTTCATCGCCGTCTGCAGTGTGGTAGCCCGGACAGATGCGCAGCATCGCCTCCGGGAATTCAGCCGCTCTGTTCTCTACAAGGGGTATTCTGCACGCTGCTCCCGGGGGCGGAGCTCAACGCGCCTTGCCCGGGCTACAGGTTCATCGCCGTCTGCAGTGTGGTAGCCCGGACAGATGCGCAGCATCGCCTCCGGGAATTCAGCTGCTCTGTTCTCTACAAGGGGTATTCTGCACGCTGCTCCCGGGGGCGGCGCTCAACGCGCCTTGCCCGGGCTACAGGTTCATCGCCGTCTGTGGGAGATACCCGGACAAGGCGCGCCAGCACCGCAATCCGGGACAAACAACAGGAAAATTATTCGATACCTTTGCTGCGCAGATAATCTTCGTAGTTACCGGTGAAGTCCACAACGCGCTCCGGCGTAATTTCAATCACTCGGGTCGCCAGCGAGCTTACAAACTCACGGTCGTGGGAAACGAAAATCAGCGTGCCCTGATACATCTCCAGCGCCATGTTCAGCGATTCGATCGATTCCATATCCAGGTGGTTGGTGGGTTCATCCATCACCAGAATATTCGGTTTTTGCATCATCAGCTTACCGAAAAGCATACGGCCTTTTTCGCCCCCGGAGAGTACTTTCGCCGGCTTCTTGATATCGTCCTGGCTGAACAGCAGTCGACCAAGGATGCTGCGCACCGCCTGCTCATCATCGCTTTCCTGTTTCCACTGGCTCATCCACTCAAATACCGTCAGATCGTTTTCAAATTCATATTCATGATCCTGCGCGTAGTAGCCAATCTGCGCATTCTCAGACCATTTAACGGTACCGTTGTCTGGCGCCAGATCGCCGACCAGGGTTTTCAGCATCGTGGATTTACCCACGCCGTTGGCGCCCAGAATGGCAACCTTCTCTCCCACTTCCAGCAGCAGGTTGAAGTTTTTAAACAGCGGGCCGTTATCAAAACCTTTAGCCAGCGCTTCCACTTCCAGGGCGTTACGGAACAGCTTCTTATCCTGCTCAAAGCGAATGAACGGGTTCTGGCGGCTGGAGGCTTTCACTTCGTCCAGCTTGATTTTGTCAATCTGACGGGCGCGCGAGGTCGCCTGGCGAGATTTAGAGGCGTTAGCGCTAAAACGGCTGACGAAAGATTGCAGGTCGGCGATCTGCGCTTTTTTCTTGGCGTTGTCAGCCAGCAGACGTTCGCGCGCCTGGGTCGCCGCGGTCATGTATTCATCGTAGTTGCCAGGATAAACGCGCAGTTCGCCGTAATCCAGATCCGCCATGTGGGTACAGACCATATTCAGGAAGTGACGGTCGTGCGAAATGATGATCATGGTGCTATCGCGGTCGTTGAGCGTCTGCTCCAGCCAGCGGATGGTGTCGATGTCCAGGTTGTTCGTCGGTTCGTCGAGCAGCAGAATGTCCGGATTAGAGAACAGCGCCTGCGCCAGCAGCACGCGCAGCTTCCAGCCGGGAGCGACTTCGCTCATCGGACCGTAATGCTGTTCAACCGGGATCCCCACGCCGAGCAGCAGCTCGCCGGCGCGCGCCTCAGCGGAATAGCCGTCCATCTCGCCATATAGCACTTCAAGGTCAGCCACTTTGTAGCCGTCCTCTTCGCTCATCTCCGCCAGGGAGTAGATGCGATCGCGCTCCTGCTTCACTTCCCACAGCTCGCCGTGGCCCATAATCACCGTATCCAGCACGCTGAACTCTTCAAACGCAAACTGATCCTGGCGCAGCTTACCGATACGCTCGTTCGGATCGAGGGAGACGTTGCCCAGCGTCGGCTCAAGATCGCCGCCGAGGATCTTCATAAAGGTCGATTTGCCGCTACCGTTGGCGCCAATCAGGCCGTAACGGTTGCCGCCGCCAAATTTGACGGAAATGTTTTCGAACAGCGGCTTACTGCCGAACTGCATGGTGACGTTGCTGGATACTAGCACGGGGTTATCCTGAAAATAGAGAATGAGAAGTGTGATGAACCAGACATTATGCCAGCAAATGCTTCACTTTTCACGGGCCGTTATAAAATCATCACTGCCGCCTGTGTTAGGGTCGTTGTCACCTTGCGCGGTTATACTACTCAGTGCGTAATTTTTTACCCTAATCTGGAAGGAACCTATGACCACAATCTCCCGCCATCCGGCCTTCTTATCGCTGCAGGGCGGTATCAACTTTCGTGACCTGGGCGGCCAGCGTACCGCCGACGGCCGCCGCGTGCGGTCGGGGAAGCTTTTCCGCTCCGGCTCGCTGCATATGATGACGACCGCTGACTTAACCCACCTGGACGCTATCCCGCTCAGCCGGGTGATAGATTATCGCGATCCGGGAGAAGTGCATCGCAGCCCCGATAAGCTGAACGAAACGGCCCACTATCTCAACGCCCCGGCGAATCCGCACGTTCGCGACGTCAACGCTAAAGTCACCGAGCTCAGCGCCGCCACGCTCAACGCCCTTAACGGCGAGCAGTTTATGCTGGAGCTCTATCGCCAGTTGCCGTTCAACAACGCCGCTTATCGCCAGCTGGCCGGTTGGCTGATGGAACCCTTCGACGGCGCGCTGCTGCAGCACTGCGCGGTGGGCAAAGACCGCACCGGCGTTGGCTGCGCATTGACGCTGTTCGCCCTCGGCTGCGATCGCCATACGGTGATGGAAGAGTACCTGCTGACCCAGGGCATGCTGACTGAGGTCGAGAATTTCATGCTCGATTCCCTCGGCGATGAACTGACCGCTCGCGGCCGGCAGAACCTGGCGGAAATCATGACGGTTCATGAGTCTTATCTTGCTGCCGCGCTTTCTCAAATCGACGACCGCTACGCCAGCGTCGATGCCTGGCTGGAGAAAGACTATCAGCTTACGCCGCAGGCGCGTGAAGCGCTCCAGTCGCGGCTTCTGGAGGGGTAATCCCCTCCCGTTTTCAGGCGGCAGGGCCAGCGTTGACGGGCTACACTCTCGGTCACAGGAAAAAAATGTGATTTCGTACACATCTCATTTACCTGTTTGGCGGAAAGCACATATAATGCGCTCCCATCGACTCCCTGTTTAAACTGACAAAGGCCTGTGCGGCATTAACATCGCCCACGACATAAAGATTATGAAATTATCAACACTCTTCGCGGCAGCCTTCGCCATCGTGGGCTTTTGCAACACAGCTTCTGCTGTAACTTATCCTCTGCCCACCGACGGCAGCCGTCTGATTGGTCAGAACCAGGTGATCACCATTCCGGAAGGCAACAAGCAGCCGCTGGAATACTTCGCCGCCGAATACCAGATGGGTTTATCCAACATGCTGGAAGCCAACCCGGGCGTGGACACCTTCCTGCCGAAAGGCGGCACCGTGCTAAACATCCCGCAGCAGCTGATCCTGCCGGACACCGTGCATGAAGGTATCGTCATCAACAGCGCGGAAATGCGCCTCTACTACTACCCGAAAGGCACCAACACCGTTATCGTGTTGCCGATCGGTATCGGCCAGTTAGGTAAAGACACGCCGGTCAACTGGGTCACCAAAGTTGAGCGTAAAAAAGCCGGTCCGACCTGGACCCCTACCGCCAAAATGCATGCGGAATACCGCGCGGCTGGCGAACCGCTGCCAGCGGTTGTTCCGGCCGGTCCTGATAACCCGATGGGCCTGTACGCCCTGTATATCGGCCGCCTGTACGCCATTCACGGCACCAACGCCAACTTTGGTATCGGCCTGCGCGTCAGCCACGGCTGCGTGCGTCTGCGTAACGACGACATCAAATTCCTGTTCGAAAACGTGCCGGTCGGCACCCGCGTTGAGTTTATCGATGAGCCGGTAAAAGCGACGACTGAGCCAGACGGCAGCCGCTTCATTGAAGTTCACAACCCGCTGTCCACGACCGAAGAGCAGTTCCAGGGCGGTGAAATCGTGCCGGTTAACCTGACCAAATCAGTACAGGCGATTACCAGCCAGACTGACGTAGACCAGAGCGTGCTCGATCAGGCGATTCAGAACCGTTCCGGTATGCCGGTGCGTCTGAACTAAACGCGCATAATGCAGAGAGTGGCGGGCCCGGTGCCCGCCATTTTTTTAACCGTTATTGACCAGAATGATTCCGCCGTGATCGTAGCGATAGTGGCAATGGGCATACTCCAGCGGCGTACCATCCTCCAGATAGATCACCTGTTCGACCTCCAGCACCGGGTCGGTCGCTTCGCAGTTGAGATGTTCTCTGTCCAGCGCCTGCGGTTTCATCGCCCGCACTACCCGATACGAGCCCATCATTTTAAGCCCCAGCGTCTCCTGTACGTAGCGAAACACCGAGCTTTGCAGAATCGTTTTATTCAGGCCGGGCACCAGCGCAACGGGCATCACGGTGAGATCCAGCGACACGGGCTCCTCATTGAGCAACCGCAGACGGACGAAATCATAGACCGGGGCATCGGCGTCAATCAGCAACGAGCTTTGCTCTTTTTCCGTGGGGAAACGCAGCTCGAAGCGAATCACCCGGCTGGTGACTTCCCCTAAATGTTCCCAGGTTTTGGTGGCGCCAAAATAGTCGCTGCCGGGTAGCTCCCACTGCGAAAGCTGGAGGAAATTTTTGCGCACGAAGGTCCCCTGCCCCTTACGGGTGTAGATAAGGCCTTCGACAATCAGCTGGCGCATCGCCTGTTGAATGGTCATCCTGCTGGTGCTGAACTCTGCCGCCAGGGCGAACTGATCGGGTAACGGCGCGCTGGCGGGATACTGGCGGCTGATAATACGTTTTTTGATTTCCCGCGCGATACTCAGATATTTGGCCGTCATTCCCCGATCCTTTTACGTGACTGATTGTGGCTGGCGGGCAGAATATACCATCTGCCCGCGCGAGGCGCCGCTACATCTCTGCGCCATGACTATGGATGACCCGTTTCAGCCAGGCATAGCTTTTCTTCGGTACGCGCTTAAGGTCCTTGAGGTCGTGGTTTTCCCGGTTCACGTAGACAACTCCGTAGCGTTTACGCATATCGCCCTGCGAACTGAGGATATCGATCAACCCCCAGCCCAGGTAGCCAATCACCTGCGCGCCATCGTCAAATATCGCCTCTTTCATGGCGTTGATATGGTCGCGATGATAGGCAATGCGGTAGTCGTCAGCCACCTGGTTTACGCCGTCCCAGGACTCAATCACCCCAATGCCGTTTTCTATCGGGAACACCGGCAGACGCCAGTCGTTGTAGTAGCGGGTAATAATGGTGCGAAAGCCCAGCGGATCAATCTGCCAGCCCCACTCGGTGGCCTCCAGATAGTCATTCTTTTTATCGCCAAACTGCATGTAATAGTTGACCGGCGTGCCCGGAGGGATCGGGTCGCTATCCAGCGCTTTGCTGGCATAGTAGCTAAAGGCCAGATAGTCGATTTTAACCTGCGCCATCAGCGTCAGATCCTCTGCTCGGTAGATATCCTCCAGGCCTTCGCGGGCGACCACGTGCATGACCTCAGGGCTGTAGCCCTCCCCGGCAAAGGCGCGCAGCAGGTTCTGGTTTAAAAATTCGTCCAGCTGCTGGGCGCAAAGAATATCGCGCGGTTTGCAGGTGGCGGGATAGACCAGCGCATGGGCCAGCATCCCGCCCATCAGACACTGCGGCTTAGTCTGGTGCAGATACTGCGTCAGATGAACGTGGGCCATCATCACGTGATGCTGGATCTGATACAGCTCGCGCAGGGTCTTCTCGCCGCGCATATAGCCTGAAATCAGAAACGCGTCCGGCATATGGTAAAGATTCTGCTCATTAAAGGTCAGCCACCACTTCACCTTGTCGCCAAAGCAGTCAATCATCTTCTGCCCGTAACGAATAAAGGCTTCCATCACCCGACGGTCGGTAAAACCATTAAAGCGTTCAGCCAGCGACAGCGGCATATCGAAGTGATACAGGCAAATCATCGGCTCAATGCCACGGGTAATTAACTCGTCGATAAACTGGTGATAGAAAGCAATACCTTCTTCATTGAACTCACCGTCGCCTTCCGGGCAAACGCGGCTCCAGGCAATCTGGAAGCGGTAACAGTTCATACCCAAATCCTGCATCAGGTCGAAATCTTCCCGATAGCGATGGTAGGAGTCGGTCGCCACCTTCCAGTCGGAAGCAAATTCCGCCGGCTGACGAATATCGTAAACCGACATCCCTTTTCCGCCCTCATTCCACGCCCCTTCGGTTTGCATACTGGAAACCGAGTTACCCCATAAAAAATCTGCCGGCAGTGTTCTGTTCATCTCTCGCCCCTATGACTAGTCATATAACTTTCATGACTAGTCATATAAGCGAATTTTCATTAGCAGGCAAAGTCGAGGATCGTTTTTTGTGAGCGCCGCGGATAAAAAAAGCCGGATCACGACGCGGGCGATCCGGCTTAGAGGAAAAGAAATTACTGCTGTGCGAGCTGATTGCGACGATATTCGCCCTGACGCTCCAGCATCCAGCCCGGATATTCCCGCGGCAGCGCGCTGACCGCATCAAGCCGCGACAGTTCATCATCGTTCAGGGCAATGCGGGTCGCCGCCAGATTATCGGTAAGCTGTTCGACCCGCTTCGCGCCAATAATCACGCTGCTCACCGCCGGCTGGTGTAGCAGCCAGGCCAGCGCGATTTGTGCCACCGAAACGCCCTTCGCCTCGGCAATCTCGCGCATCACATCAATACAGTCAAAAGCCCGCTCTCTGTTCACCGGCGGGAAATCAAACTCCTGACGACGGCCGCCGCTCGCCGACTGCCCATCGCGATCGTACTTACCGCTGAGCAGACCTCCCGCCAGCGGGCTCCAGACCATCAGGCCCAGCCCTTCGCTCTGCATCATCGGCACCAGCTCGCGCTCCAGATCGCGCCCGGCAAGCGTGTAGTAAGCCTGCAAAGAGGCAAAGCGCGCCAGCCCAAGGCGTTCGGAAATGCCCAGCGCTTTCACTATTTGCCATGCCGCCCAGTTCGACACCCCGATATAGCGGACGTGGCCGTGCTGCACCAGATTATCCAGCGCATACAGCGTCTCTTCGATCGGAGTCGCAGGATCGAAACCATGAAGCTGATAGAGATCGATATGATCGAGCTGCAGACGACGCAGGCTCTCTTTGACGCTGCTGATAATGTGATAGCGCGAACTGCCGCGCGAGTTCACGCCTGCAGTGCCGGTTTCGCCAAAGACTTTAGTCGCCACCACCACGTTTTCACGCGGCACTTTCAGATTCTTTAGCGCCTGGCCGGTAATCTCTTCCGAGCGTCCTTCTGAATAGACATCAGCGGTGTCGATGAAGTTAATGCCCGCATCCAGCGCGTTGCCCACCAGCTGCTCTGCCTCCGCCTGGCGCAGCTGCCCCACTTTCCCCCACAGGCCGCCTTCACCACCGAAGGTCATGGTGCCCAGGCACAGCTCAGAGACAAAAAGGCCGGTATGACCCAATTTTTGATAACGCATAGGACTCTCCTTCAATCAGGGTGATTCACTGCCGTGAAGAGAGTTATACCCCGGAAAAGGAGAACGCGAATGTGGCGTTTCTGTCCGTTTCTTGCCCAATTCTCTGAATATCAGAGCTGCAGCAGGCCGTATCCCACCAACGCCGCCCACAGCAGCATGGGGAGCGAATAGAGATGGAAGCGCCACCAGATGCGACGATCGCCAGCCATGCGCAGCGCAATCAGGTTGGCCAGGGAGCCCGGCAGCAGGCCAAATCCGCCGACGTTAACCGCCCAGGCCAGCAGCGCCGATGGTGGAACGTAGTTGAGCAGTAAAATAGTTGCCGGAACGTTGCTGATAAACTGCGACAGACCAATCGTGGTCAGCCACAACCCTCCCGCCGAGAGCTGGCCAACGCCGTTGAGCGCATGCTGTAGAACGGGGAGCTGAGTCAACAGGTGAACATCGATAAACATCGCCATAAACACCAGCAGCAGCGTCCAGTCGACGTTAACGATCACCGCCCGCGCGAGCAGCAGGAAACCCAGCGCGATCAGCGCCAGTCCCCACAGCTCCTGTTTTAGCTCCAGGGCGGTCAAAAAGACGACATAGAACGCCAGGCAGCTCCAGACCAGCTTTGGCCGCCAGGAGGGCACCCTGTCGCTGCTCTGATAATTGAGATGCCTGGGGGGGAAACAGAACCAGCACAGCGCCAGCAGTGTCATCATCATCGCTGCTGCCAGCGGCAGCATCTGGCCTATAAAGGCCGGGAATGAGAGGCTGGAGCGCCCCCATAGCAGGATATTTTGCGGATTACCGATAGGGGTTAACAACGACCCGGCGTTCACCGCCAGCGCTTCGAAAATGATTAACCGGCTGGTCGGAATAGCGCACCATTTTTTCAGGGTCAGCGTGAGCGGCACAACGATAAACAGCGCCACATCGTTGGTTAAGAAGGTGGATAGCAGCGCGGCCGCCAGCACCATAAATATGGCCAGCTGGCGCTCGGTGACAAAACGGCGCGCCATTTTGCGCCCTATTACGTCAAAATAGCCGCTCAGTTCAATGCCTTTGGTCAGTAGCATCAGCCCGCTAAGGGTGATAATCGTATGCCAGTCAATGGCGTGTAGCCAGCCTGCAGGGGCAAACGGTACAAAGAAGCTTAAAACAACGCCGACAACCAGCAGCAGGTGTAGAAAGCGGTCGCGGATCAGCGACTGAACAAAGACGAGGTTCATTCTCCCGATGACCCCTGCTTGAGGGTAAACTGTTTAAACATCGCCAGCGTCTCTTCGCTGACGTGGTGCTCCATACCTTCGGCGTCGCGACGCGCAATCTCCGGGCTAACGCCAATCACCAGTAAAAAGTTTTCCACGATCTGGTGACGTTCGCGGCTTTCATGCGCCAGCTTCTCGCCTTCAGGCGTTAAAAAGATCCCCCGCCAGGGGATCTGTTCGATCAGCCCAACGCTGGCCAGTCTTTTTAACATTTTTGCAACTGTTGGCTGCGACACCCCAAGCCGCGCGGCCATATCCACCTGGCGGGCTTCGCCCACTTCCATTATCAGATCGGAAATCAGCTCCACGTAGTCATCAATCAACTCCCGACGATGCGCCTCGCGCACCTGACGAAATCCCTCAACGTGTTCTTCGACATTCACTAGCTGCGTCACTTTTTTTGTTATTGGCTTACCTGCGCGACGGTTCATTGTGCTTCCTCATTCCTGTGACGCATCAAGCATCATATAAAAGGATCCCCATTGTAATGGATCGCGCACAGAGAACAAAAAATTAACGTTTTAGCCATAGCTATAAAATATAGCCTGTGCTATATCTGTATGTAATACACACATCCTTCAAGGAGCGAAGGACGAAGTTACAGGAGGTCGATATGAATGAATTCAAGAGGTGCTTAAACGTGTTTACCCATTCTCCTTTTAAAGTGCGGTTAATGCTTGTCGGGATGCTGTGCGATCTGATCAACGGCAAACCGCAGCAGGATAAACCCAACAACTAATGCGGCGTCGCGGTACGCCGCTTCATTTTTCTGTCACAAATTCCTGCCACACTGGCTGATTACTCAGCGCTTCAGCGACTTTTTTCAAGTTTTGTAAGCTTTCTCCCAAAACAATCCGTTATGGACTGTTGACCTTACCATTTGCAAGCCCTATCTTTTGTCAGCCCTGCCACTACTGCGGCTCGCAGAGACCCTCTTCACGCACTGTCCAGCAGGTTTTACCCCTTGATGCCAGGGGATACACATGGCTCTTTTTGATTGTTTACTATGAATGTCACGCTGAAAGAAACGCTGGTCGCCCGCAGGCCGGTACTGAACCCATGGACAGGATTCTACTTTTTACAATCGCTGTTTATTAACCTGGCGCTGGGCTATGAGTTTAGTCTGCTCTATACCGTTGCTTTTGCCTGCGTGCTACATCTGCTGTGGCGGAGCTTTCCGCGCGCACAAAAAGTAGTCGTTGGCGTCTATTCACTGCTGGCGGCCATGTACTATCCGTTTGGCCAGGCCTACGGCGCGCCGAATTTCAACACGCTGCTGGCGCTGCACGCCACGAACATCGAAGAGTCCACCGAAATCCTCACCATTTTCCCGTGGTACAGCTATCTGCTGGCCGTGTTTATCTTTGCGCTCGGGGTGATTGCCGTGCGCCGCAAACCGGAAGCGCCGGCGCGCTGGGGGAAAACAGATACGCTGGGACTGCTGTTCTGCATCGCTATTTTCTTTCTGCAACCGGTGCAAAACCTTGCCTGGGGCGGCGTCTTTAAGGTCATCGATACCGGCTACCCTGCCGTCCGCTTCGTTAAAGATGTGGTCGTGAATAATAGTGAAGTACTGGATGAGCAGGCGCGGATGGCGCAGCTGGCGAATATGAAAGACAGCTGGCACGTGCTGGCGGTAAAGCCAAAGTATCATCTGTACGTGGTAGTTATCGGAGAGAGCGCGCGCCGTGATGCGCTCGGTGCCTTTGGCGGCCACTGGGACAATACGCCGTTCGCCAGCTCGGTCAAAGGCTATTTATTCAACGACTATATCGCCGCCAGCGGTTCAACGCAGAAATCCCTCGGATTGACCCTGAACCGGGTGGTCGATGACAAACCGCAGTTTCAGGATAACTTTGTCACCCTCGCCAACCGTGCCGGTTTTCAGACCTGGTGGTTCTCAAATCAGGGGCAAATTGGTGAATATGATACGGCGATTGCCAGTATCGCCAAACGCGCAGACGAAGTTCAGTTCCTTAAAAACGGCGATTTTGAGGCCAACAAAAACACTCAGGATGAGCAGCTATTAAAGCTGACCGCGCAGGTGCTTGCCACCCGCCGTACCCAGCCGCAGCTAATCGTCCTGCATTTGATGGGCTCACACCCGCAGGCCTGCGATCGCACCAAAGGCAAATACGCCGTTTTCGTGCAGTCGAAAGAGACCTCCTGCTATCTCTACACCATGACGCAAACCGATACGCTGTTGAGCAATCTTTATACTCAGCTACAAAATTCGGGGGAAACCTTCTCGATGACCTATTTTTCCGATCACGGTCTGGCCTTTAAGGAGCGCGGGAAAGAGGTGCAGTATCTGGCACACGACGATAAGTACCAGCAGAATTTCCAGGTGCCGTTTATGGTGATCTCCAGCGATGATAAAGCGCATAAGATCATTAAAGCGCGACGTTCCGCCAACGACTTTCTCAGCTTCTTTTCGCAGTGGACCGGTATCAGCGCTCAGGAGATCACCCCGCGCTATCGCTTTATCTCAGAGCAGAAGGCTGGCCCTATCTACATCACCAACTTCCAGCTGAAGAAGGTCGACTACACCCATCTGGGGACCGACGCGTTCACCGTCAATTAACGATGGCGCGTAAGTCGCAGGCAAAAAAAATCCGCCCCATGGAGGCGGATTTTTTATATCACCGAAGTGATTAGAAGCGGTAACCTACGCCAGCGATCCAGGTGCCAACGTCAACGTTACGAATGCGAGACTGCTCGTAGGAGAAGTCCAGAGCAACGTTTTCGATCGGGTTGAACTGCAGGCCAGCACCGTAAGAGAAACCGTAGTCGCTCATGTCAGTTTTGTTCGGGTAGCTGTTGTTCTGGAATTTACCGTAACCAACACCTACTACGCCGTAGATGCTTGCCCAGTCATTCAGACGGTAAGCCGGACCTGCGGTGATGCCGTAGTACTGGCCTTTTTTGTAAACGCCAGACTCAGAACGATCTTTCTCGGTGTAGGTGAAAGAACCGATAACACCCAGCGGGTTGTTGTCTTGCTCGTAGCGGTACTTCAGGTTGAAACCGCCTGCTTTGTTAGCTTCGCCCTGCATGTCGCTCTGAGCGTAACCACCGGTAACGGTAGAAGTCGCAGCGAAAGCAGTGGTGCCTACGGATGCAGCCAGAACAACGGCCAGTGCTGAAAAACGTGCAATTTTATTCATAACCACCTCAAATGTGTTTCTAATAAGTCCTAAGTCTTAAATATAACAAAAACTTTTGGGAAACTCTTTTCACTTTACATTGTCTAACGTACTTTTTCATGTAACTAAAGGTTTCTACGTTTCTATAACAAACTGGAAAACAAACCTTTTTTACAAATATAGACCTATTAAGGCCTATAAAGCACCCGACGTGTATCCAGATTATTCCTAATCTTCTGGTGAATTTATCTTCGCCCCCGCGCTATTGTACTGCTTTCACTCCCCTTTTTTTCAACAATAGCTCAACCGGCGCGGGGTAATTCATTTACACTGGAACCTTTACCGCATTTGACAAAATTGACAGGAGAAAGGATGCCCGGCTCGTCCCGCAAAGTACCGGCATGGTTGCCGATACTGGTTATTTTAATCGCCATGATTTCCATTCAGAGTGGCGCATCGCTGGCCAAATCGCTGTTTCCGCTCGTCGGCGCGCCCGGTGTTACCGCCCTGCGCCTGGCTCTCGGTACCTTCATCCTGGTGGTTATTTTCAAACCCTGGCGTCTTCGCTTTGCGCCGGAGCAGCGTCTGCCGCTGCTCTTCTATGGCCTGTCGCTGGGCGCGATGAACTACCTGTTCTATTTATCAATTCAGCGCATTCCGCTAGGCGTTGCCGTCGCGCTGGAATTTACCGGCCCCCTGGCGGTGGCGCTCTTTGGCTCCCGCCGCCCGCTGGATTTCGTCTGGGTAGCGCTGGCGGTGCTTGGACTCTGGTTTCTGCTGCCGCTGGGGCAAAGCGTTGCCCAGATCGATCCCATCGGCGCGCTGCTGGCGCTTGGCGCCGGCGCCTGCTGGGCGGTCTACATTCTCACCGGCCAGCGCGCAGGGGAAGAGCATGGTCCTGCCACGGTCGCCATGGGATCGCTCATTGCTGCGCTGGTCTTCGTGCCGATGGGGATGATTCAGGCCAGCGATACGCTATTTCAGTGGGGACTATTGTTACCGGGCCTTGGGATCGCCATTTTATCCACTGCTCTGCCCTATTCTCTGGAGATGGTGGCCCTCACCCGCATGCCCAGCAAGACCTTTGGCACCCTGATGAGCATGGAGCCCGCTTTGGCCGCGCTTTCCGGCATGGTGTTTCTTGGTGAAACGCTAACTGCAACCCAGACCCTGGCGCTCGGGGCGATCATTCTGGCATCAATGGGCTCGACGCTGACAATGCGCCGGGAGACAAAAATTCAGAAAGTCGACATCAGCTAAAGAACAGGCCCTGAGCAAGAAAACCAGTCAGGGCCTTTGATTCATAAAGATTTTTGCCAATCCAACAGCCCTGCGCTATCAGACCGATAGAGACTACCGCCGCTGCAAAGCTCAAATCCGTTGCTATACTTAATTCCGCAAGTTATTGGGATGAGACGCTCCGAATAATTCGAATTTGAAGTATGACGAGTACAAATATCAAGAGGATATGACATTATGAGTACCGCAAAACTGGTTAAAACTAAAGCAACGAATCTGCTCTATACCCGTAACGACGTCGCAGATAGCGCGAAGAAAGCGACCGTTGAGCTGCTGAATCGCCAGGTGATCCAGTTCATTGACCTGTCTCTGATTACTAAACAGGCTCACTGGAATATGCGCGGTGCAAACTTCATTGCCGTTCATGAGATGCTGGACGGCTTCCGCACCGCGCTCGTCAACCACCTTGATACCATGGCTGAACGTGCCGTCCAGCTTGGCGGCGTGGCGCTGGGTACCACTCAGGTCATTAACAGCAAGAGCCCGCTGAAAAGCTATCCGCTGGATATCCATAGCGTTCAGGACCACCTGAAAGAGCTGGCCGACCGTTATGCCATCGTCGCCAACGACGTGCGTAAAGCCATCGACGAAGCAAAAGATGAAGATACCGCTGATATCTTTACCGCCGCTTCCCGCGACCTGGATCAGTTCCTGTGGTTCATCGAAGCGAATATCGAGTAAGCCAACTGCCGTCAGCCACGCTGGCGGCTTTTTTATTTCTTTTCCCCACGCCCCGCTTCGCACCACATTAGTGCATGAGATTGTTCAAAATACGCGCCAAAGTAAATCAATTGTAATAATCACCTCACACAATCGTTACATCAAGATTGTTTTAACATCAGGGTTTGCGTTAAAAATGCTCTTGTTATGCGATGCGCTTATGACGCACCAAAATAGCGCCCCATATCGGTGCGTTTAACGTTATCCCTTATCAAAATCGTGCAGCAGGAATTATCCTGGTTGTTATAAAACAACAGGTTGTAAAACTGGCATGATTTTTTCATAAGGCAACTCGTTCTCGCAGGGGATCGTCCCGTGGATATAAAAGGAAATGCTATGAAGTCTGTATTTAAAGTTTCACTGGCTGCACTGACCCTGGCTTTTGCGGTTTCTTCTCACGCCGCTGATAAAAAACTGGTTGTCGCTACCGACACGGCGTTTGTTCCGTTCGAATTTAAACAGGGCGATAAGTACGTCGGTTTCGACGTTGACCTGTGGGCTGCCATCGCAAAAGAGCTGAAGCTTGACTACACCCTGAAGCCAATGGACTTCAGCGGTATTATTCCGGCGCTGCAAACAAAAAACATCGACCTCGCGCTGGCGGGGATCACTATCACTGACGAGCGTAAAAAAGCCATCGACTTCTCTGACGGCTACTACAAAAGCGGTCTTCTGGTGATGGTGAACGCAAATAATAACGAAATTAAGGATGTCAAAGACCTGAACGGTAAAGTGGTTGCCGTGAAGGGCGGTACCGGCTCGGTTGATTACGCGAAAGCCAATATCAAAACCAAAGATCTGCGCCAGTTCCCGAACATCGATAATGCCTATATGGAACTTGGTACCGGGCGCGCCGATGCGGTTCTGCACGATACGCCAAACATCCTTTACTTCATTAAAACCGCAGGTAACGGTAAGTTCAAAGCGGTAGGCGACTCGCTGGAAGCGCAAAACTACGGTATCGCTTTCCCGAAAGGTAGCGACGAGCTGCGTGAAAAAGTGAACGGCGCGCTGAAAACTCTGCGTGAAAACGGCACTTATAACGAAATTTATAAAAAATGGTTCGGTACTGAACCTAAATAATAATTAGCGATGCTCTCTTCCAGGCCTGCTGTGGTCTGGTAGACCTGGAGCTTTCCGGGCTACCCGTCAGCAGGCCTGAATAGTTTTCTCAGAGGAATTTCCTCTGTTTTCGACACGGTAACAGGAACATATTATGCAGTTTGACTGGAGTGCCATCTGGCCCGCCATCCCCATTTTGCTGGAAGGCGCCAAAATGACGCTGTGGATTTCGGTCCTCGGCCTGGTCGGCGGTCTGATAATCGGTCTGGTAGCCGGTTTCGCCCGCTGTTTCGGCGGCTGGATTGCCAACCACATTGCGCTGGTCTTTATTGAAATCATCCGCGGCACCCCGATTGTGGTGCAGGTCATGTTCATCTACTTCGCTCTGCCGATGGCCTTTAGCGATTTACGTATCGACCCGTTCTCCGCGGCGGTAGTCACCATTATGATCAACTCTGGCGCCTATATTGCGGAAATTACCCGCGGCGCGGTGCTGTCGATTCACAAAGGCTTCCGGGAAGCCGGCCTCGCCCTGGGTCTTTCTCGTCGCGAAACTATTCGCTACGTAATCCTGCCGCTGGCGCTGCGCCGTATGCTGCCGCCGCTGGGCAACCAGTGGATTATCAGCATTAAAGACACCTCGCTGTTTATTGTCATCGGCGTAGCCGAGCTGACCCGCCAGGGCCAGGAAATTATTGCCGGTAACTTCCGCGCGCTGGAGATCTGGAGCGCCGTTGCGGTTATCTATCTGATCATCACCCTGGTGCTGAGCTTTGTTCTGCGTCGTCTTGAAAGAAGGATGAAAATCCTGTGATTGAATTTAAAAACGTTTCCAAGCACTTTGGCCCAACCAAAGTGCTGCATGATATCGATCTGAAGATCAACCAGGGCGAAGTCGTTGTGATTATCGGGCCGTCCGGCTCCGGTAAATCGACCCTGCTGCGCTGTATTAACAAACTCGAAGAGATTACCAGCGGCGAGCTGATCGTCGATGGTCTGAAGGTCAACGACCCGAAGGTTGATGAGCGGCTGATTCGCCAGGAAGCCGGGATGGTGTTCCAGCAGTTTTATCTGTTCCCGCACCTGACTGCGCTGGAAAACGTGATGTTTGGCCCGCTGCGCGTGCGCGGCGCCAATAAAGCGGCGGCGGAAAAACTGGCGAAGGATCTGCTGGCGAAAGTGGGCCTCGCGGAACGCGCGCACCACTACCCTTCCGAGCTTTCAGGCGGCCAGCAGCAGCGCGTAGCTATTGCCCGGGCGCTGGCGGTTAAACCTAAAATGATGCTTTTTGATGAGCCAACTTCCGCGCTCGATCCCGAACTGCGTCATGAAGTACTGAAAGTGATGCAGGATCTGGCTGAAGAAGGCATGACCATGGTCATCGTCACCCATGAAATCGGCTTCGCCGAAAAAGTGGCTTCCCGCCTGATCTTTATCGATAAAGGGCGCATTGCCGAAGATGGCGATCCGCAGGTGCTGGTCAACAACCCGCCAAGCCCGCGTCTGCAGGAGTTTTTACAGCACGTCGCCTGACCCTGCCCGGCTCTCCCTTCGCGGGAGAGCCGCTTTCCAGAATCATCCCAACCTCGCGCTCCGGATCTCGTCTTCTATACTTAACGGTTTGAGATGCAATGGAGGTGCCTGTGCCGCGGATTTTGTTTCTGCTCGCTTTACTCTTCACCGCTCCGCTATGGGCCGCGACGCTGCCCGGCGTTCCGGCAACCACAACGGACCACTCCAGCAGTAGCGAACCCGATCTGGCGCAGAAAAAAGCGGCCTACGGCGCGCTGGCCGACGTGCTTGAAAACGCCGATGCCCGCCAGGAGCTTATCGATCAGCTGCGTAAAGCCGCCGCCACGCCGCCGCCGGACAGTACCCCGACGCTGACGCCGCCGGAAATTAAAGACGAAACGACGGTGCTGGAGAACGTCACTCAGATCAGTCGTGAATATGGCGAACAGCTTTCGTCGCGCTTCTCCCAGCTATGGCGCAACATCACCGGCTCTCCGCATAAACCATTTAATTCGCAATCGTTCATCAGCGCCGCCTGGCATTTCCTGCTGCTTGCCGGTCTGGTCTTTGCATTCTGGTGGCTGGTACGCCTGGCTGCCCTGCCGCTGTATCGCAAAATGGGGCACTGGGGACGACATAAAAACCGCGACCGCAGCAACTGGCTACAGCTGCCGGCCACGATTGCCGGCGCATTTATTTTCGACCTGCTTCTGCTGGCCCTGACGCTGTTTGTTGGCCAGCTATTAAGCGATCGCCTGAACGGTAATAATCCCACTATCGCCTTCCAGCAAAGTCTGTTTCTCAATGCCTTTGCGCTGATCGAGTTTTTCAAAGCCATTCTGCGGCTGATTTTCTGCCCACGCATCCCGGAGCTACGCCCGTTTAACCTTAGCGATGAAGCGGCGAAATACTGGAATCTGCGCCTCAGCGCGCTCAGCAGCCTGATTGGCTACGGGCTGATCGTTGCGGTGCCAATTATCTCCAACCAGGTCAACGTGCAGTTCGGGGCGCTGGCCAATGTGGTCATTATGCTGTGCATTACGCTCTGGGCCCTGTATCTGATATTCCACAATAAGCAGTTAATTACCCAAGGGCTTATCCATCTTGCCGACCGATCGCTGGCCTTTTTTAGCCTGTTTATCCGCGCCTTTGCTCTGGTGTGGCACTGGCTGGCCTGCGCCTATTTCATCGTGCTGTTTTTCTTCTCGCTGTTCGACCCCGGTAACAGCCTGAAATTTATGATGGGCGCGACCCTACGCAGCCTGGCCATCGTCGGCGCCGCCGCGCTGGTCTCCGGTATTCTGTCGCGCTGGATTGCGAAAACCATCACCTTGTCGCCGGAAACCCAGCGTAACTATCCTGAACTGCAAAAACGACTTAACGGCTGGATCTCCGCATCGCTGAAGGCCGCGCGCATCCTGACGGTCTGCGTGGCGATTATGCTGCTGCTCAGCGCATGGGGGCTGTTCGATTTCTGGCAGTGGATGCATAACGGCAGCGGGCAAAAAGCGGTTGATGTGCTGATTCGTATCGCGCTGATCCTGTTCTTCTCGGCGATTGGCTGGACGCTGCTCGCCAGCCTGATTGAAAACCGGCTGGCATCGGACATTCACGGTCGACCGTTGCCCAGCGCCCGCGCCCGAACGCTGCTGACGCTATTTCGCAACGCGCTGGCGGTGGTGATCAGTACCATTACCATCATGATCCTGCTTTCGGAAGTGGGGGTGAATATCGCCCCGCTGCTGGCTGGCGCGGGCGCGCTGGGCCTGGCAATTTCATTTGGCGCGCAGACCCTGGTCAAAGATATTATTACCGGCATTTTTATTCAGTTCGAGAACGGTATGAATACCGGCGACCTGGTGACGATCGGGCCGCTCACCGGGACGGTGGAGCGCATGTCGATTCGCTCCGTCGGCGTCCGTCAGGATACCGGCGCTTACCATATTATTCCGTGGTCTTCGATAACCACCTTCGCCAACTTCGTTCGCGGTATCGGCTCGGTGGTGGCCAACTATGACGTTGACCGGCATGAAGATCTGGATAAGGCTAACCAGGCGCTGAAGGATGCGGTCGCGGAAGTGATGGCGCAGGAAGAGATTCGCGGGCTGATCATTGGCGAGCCATCCTTCACCGGCGTGGTAGGCTTAAGCAATACCGCCTTCACCCTGCGCGTCACCTTTACCACCCTGCCGCTCAAGCAGTGGACGGTCAGATTCGCCCTCGATACGCAGGTGAAAAGGCATTTTGACCTCGCAGGCGTGCGGGCGCCGGTACAAACTTATCAGGTTCTGCCGATGCCAGTACCCGCAGGACCGCCTGCCCCCGCCGAGCCCACGTTATAGCGTGCGGCGACGTTTGGCCTCATCCATAAAGGTCCAGGCGATAAAGCGGCTTTGCTTATTCCCCTGGGCCATCTCTTTCTTCACCACTTTCACCGCGCCGACGTCGGTCAGCGCGCGATATAGCGGCGGCAGGTTGTCGCCGCGAGAAACCAGCGAAGTAAACCATTTAACCTGACGAGCAAACGGCTTGCTCTCTTCAATCATCTGCGTAATAAAGGCCACCTCGCCGCCTTCGCACCACAGCTCCTGCTGCTGGCCGCCAAAGTTCAGCACGCTCTCCTCGCCCAGTCCCAGGTTGCGACGTTTACGCTCGCCGCCCGCCTGCGCGCTGGCGGCGGAATCATGGAACGGCGGGTTGCAGAGGGTCGCATCGTAGGTCTCATTTTTATGAATAATGCCGGTCAGAATCGCGTTGGCGTCTTTTTGACGACGCAGGCGGATCTGGCGAGTGAGACCCGGATTGCCGTTGATGATAGCCTGGGCACTGGCGAACGCGTCGGCGTTCACTTCGCTGCCGGTAAAACGCCAGCCGTACTCGTGCACGCCAATGAGCGGATAGATGCAGTTTGCGCCAACGCCAATATCGAGAATGCTGGCGTTGGCCGGGATCGTCCCGCTATCCAGCGCCAGCAGATCGGCGAGGTGATGGATGTAGTCAGCCCTGCCCGGCACCGGCGGGCAGAGAAAGCCGTCGGGAATATCCCAGTGTTTCACCGCGTAAAAATGCGCCAGCAGCGCTTTATTCAGCGCCTTCACCGCCAGCGGGTTGGCAAAGTCGATAGTCTGCTCACCCACCGGATTAAGGGTGATGAAGGCCTGCAGCTCAGGATGGGCCTGGCACAGCGCGGGCAGATCGTAGCGTTGATGGTGACGGTTACGCGGGTGTAACCCCGGTTTCTGGGCTTTCATGGCATTCTCCTTTGAACAGCCGCGTAAGATACCCGTTGACGGCGGCGCGGTAAATAAGTGAGTCTGGATATCTTCTTTATTTGTCACGAGTGTCGTATGTACTTCTACCAACCTTCGCAAGGACACGGGCTGCCGCACGACCCGCTTAACGCGATTATCGGACCACGGCCTATCGGCTGGATAGCTTCCGTGGATAATAGCGGCCAGCATAATCTTGCGCCGTATAGTTTTTTCAACTGCTTTAACTATCGGCCGCCGATTATTGGCTTCGCCAGCAGCGGCTGGAAAGATAGCGTGCAGAATATCGTTGAGACCAAAGAGTTCGTCTGGAACCTCGCCACCCGCCCCCTGGCGGTCGCAATGAACGAAACCTCTGCCAGTATCCCGCGTCACGAAGATGAATTTGTCCGCGCCGGGCTCACTCCCGCCGCCAGCCGTCTCGTCAGCGCCCCCCGGGTAGCCGAAAGTCCGGTCAATTTTGAGTGTCGCCTGTCGCAATGCATCCAGTTAACCACCGCCGAAGGGCTGGCGGTTGACACCTGGCTGGTGCTGGGCGAAGTTGTGGCAGTGCATATTGATGAGTCGCTGCTGGAGGACGGGATTTACCAGACCGCCAGGGCTCAGCCGATTCTGCGCGCGGGCGGTCCCAGCGCCTATTACGCCATTGATGAAAGCCTGCGCTTTGACCTTGTGCGTCCGGACGCCCGCTAGACGTTTATTCCGACTCCCCCGACCGGCAAGCTCCCCGCCGGGCTGGTCGGGAAGCGGCTTTTTATCCGCCTGTTATCATCCCTTTAACCTCCCCTGCGGAGGCCTGCGCGCAAACGCCCTTTCAGTATCCCTCTCTCCACTGCCTCACCCCTGGATTTTCTCTGCAGTGAACATGACTCCTTGTCTGGTCATTTTTTGCCCCCATATTTCCTATACTAAAGAAAGACGAGATAGCGAGGTGGACTATGGCTTCAGGCTGGGCAAATGACGACGCGGTGCAGGAACAAATCGATAGCACTATCAATGACGCGATTGCACGGGCGCGAAATGAGCTGTCATCGGGTGAGAGCAACAAATTTTGTGAAGAATGCGGAGAGCCGATCCCCGAAGCGCGTCAGCGCGCGGTCGCGGGCGTGAAATACTGCATCAAATGCCAGCAGGAGAAAGATTTACATAACAATACATTTTCAGGATATAATCGCAGAGGTTCCAAAGATAGCCAGCTTCGCTGACCGATATTTACCGTTCATTACCACATATCGCGTTATCTTTTCGCGCACGTTTTTTGGCAAGCGGCGTGGCAATATGTGCCCTTAAAGCCCTCTGAACTTCATCCTCACGGGTTTTGCTTTTCCCGGCCAAAATAATTTATTAATATTCAATAAATTAATACTTATTCAAAAAATTAGATGGACACTGTTAATTTCCTTCGATTTTATCTCCCGTAAAAAACCGTGATACTTATCACATCGACGCAACATCGTCCCCTGAACAGAACAACCTGCGAGAGATTAACTATGAAAAACATGAAATTTGCTGCCGCTGCCATCGCCCTTTCCGCTCTCTCTTTTGGCGCATTCGCCGCCCAGCCGGTGACCTCGGCTCAGGCAGAAAGCATGAATAAAATTGGTGTAGTTTCCGCTGAAGGCGCGACGACGCTGGATGGACTGGAAGCTAAACTGGCTGAAAAAGCAGAGGCTGCCGGCGCGACCGGTTATAGCATCACCTCAGCTAACAGCAACAACAAACTTAGCGGTACCGCGGTTATCTACAAATAATCGCCGCTAATTGCCGCTATTTCCTGTAGCAACACCCTGTAATGCCACTGTTTTAACCCTGTAAGATCCTTTAATACCCTTGCCTTGCCCGTCCACGCCACTGGACGGGCTTTTTTTTGCCTGCCGCTACGGTTACCAGCGCTCAGCCACCTTTGCCAGGCCCTGTTCAAGAGACGAAACGGCGCCGGTGGCCACAAGACAGCAGGCCAACTGAATTCGCAATGATTGCGGTAGCGGTGCGCTCCCGACGATGCAGCGCTCAATCCAGCGGGCGGTGACTTCAGGATCTTTTGACTCCGGCAGGGCGAGTGCCTGCGCGGCTACGCTATCCTGTCGTTCATTTACCACCCGCATACCAGATGCATCAATCAGGCTAATCTGCGGACAGCGCTGCGGGTTGGCGTAAACCTCCCCTTCGGTACCGTGCATCAGCAGCGCCCGCCCGCCGATTTCGGCAAAGAATTTCGCTACCCGACCGACGTATTCCGGGTGTGAAACGCTCGACAGGCGCAGCGCCGCCTCTTCCGCAAAGGGTGTCGCCAGCTTGGCCAGCGTGTGGGCGCTGTTGCGCACGCCCATGCGCCAGCGCATCGCCAGCTGTTTTTCCAGCGGTGGGCAAAATGCGCCGACCGGAACGTAAACCGGCTGATGGCTATCCAATCGCGCCTGGGCCTGACCCGCGTGAAGCGTCGCCGGGATACCCATCAGTTCAAAAATCGTTTCCGTCACCACGCGGGTCGGATCGTGGCTCACGCCGTGGACGATGACCGGGAAGCCGAGCTTATGCAGCAGGACGGCGAGCAGAGGGGTCAGGTTTGCCTGTTTACGCGCGCCGTTATAGCTGGGGATCACAATGGGCATCGGTTTAGCGACCGGCGGAGTCAGCTTAATCGTATGCGCCTGCATCGCTTCATAGAAGCCCTTCATCTCCGCTTCGCCTTCGCCTTTAATGCGCAGAGCGATAAGAATGCCGCCGAGCTCAAGCTCAGGCACCTCGCCGTTAAGCATCCGCGAGTAGAGCGCGCGGGCTGTCTCCACATCCAGGTCGCGGGCGTGGTTCTTTCCGCGCCCGACTTCTTTAATAATCTTGCTGTAGTCCATTGCAGGCTCCTCTGAGCTTCTCACATCGTCGACATTGCACCACTATCGCCGCTTGCGACGCGTCGGTTTTGCTTTCGTTTTTACTATAACCTCAGGGACGGCAGGCTGCTCTATCGGAAATACGGGTAATGCGTTCAACAGGCGCTTACCGTAATTTTTGGTTAACAGACGTTTATCATAAATCACCACCTCTCCCCAGCAGCTATGGCTGCGGATCAGGCGTCCCACCTGCTGAATCAGGTTGAATGACGCGCTGGGCAGGCTCTGGACTTCGAACGGATAGCGGTTGAGGCTTTTGAGCCATTCACCTTCGGTGATCACCACCGGGCTGTCTATCGGCGGGAAAGCTATCTTATGGATATGCACCTGGCTTAACAGCTCACCTTTTAAGTCCAGACCTTCCGCAAAGGATTGCAGCCCAACCAGTACGCTGCGCTCGCCGCCTTCAACGCGTTTGCGGTGCAGCTCCACCAGTCGGTAGCGGGGCTTATCGCCCTGAACCAGCAGCAGCAGGCGCAGATCGGTCACGTGCTCGAGAAAACGCTGCATCGCTCGTCCGCTGGCGAACAGCACCAGCATGCCGAGATGCTTTTTGCTCTCGACCTGTTCACGGAAATAGGCGGCCATTTCGGCAATATGCTGCTCTTCGTTATCGATAAGCGGTTCATAATGCATCTGCGGAATGACGATTTTACCCTGTTCGACGTGGTTGAAGGGCGAATCCAGCGCCACAAAGCGATCTCCGGCTTTCTCTTTCAGCCCGCTCATCTCCTGCAGGCGAGAGAAGCTGTTCAGCGAACGCAGCGTCGCGGAGGTAACGACGATATGCGGGACGCTGCGCCAGAGCAGCCTTTCCAGCTGATCGCTGACGCGGATCCCCACGCAGTGGAACCAGATATGCATCTGACCATCGCGCAGATCGCGGGTAACCCATTTAGTCACCGGTGCGCCGGAGGACTGCGCCAGCGACGCCAGCCGCCACAGTTTACTTTGGCTTTCAAACATCCCCAGCGCGCGGTTCATCTGCAGCAGAACCCGGTGCAGACGCACCACATCGTGCGTGCCGGTTTTTTCGCCCAGATCGTTAAGGAACAGCTCCGCCAGGCCGCGCAGCGTTTCGGTGAGTTTCGCCAGCCGCTGGCAGATCTCCATGACTTCCTGCGGCAGTTCCCCCATCGGAAAGCGATGCTCCGCCTCCTGGCCGGCCGGCATGTAGAGATTGAGAATATTATTCAGCGAGGAGATTAGCTCGAACAGCTCCTCGCAGTGTCCAGTCAGACGTTCGGGATTCGCCAGCGGCGGCGTGGTCTTAGGGCGAAACTGCTCCATGCAGGTCGCAACCAGCTTAGTGAACAAATCCAGCTGCAGGCGATACCACGGGGCGGTAATTTCAGCGCTCATTTCCAGCGCATCGCGGGCGACCTCCGGCAGATGGTGGCCTTCATCAAGCACCAGCAGTAGATGCTTCGGCTCCGGCAGCACCGCTTCGCTCTCCATAGCCGCCATCACCAGCGCATGGTTCGCCACCACCACTTCCGCTTCCTGGATTTCCCGTCGGGCGACAAAGAACGGACACTCGCGATAATAGTGACAGTTTCGATTCAGGCAGCTGGCTTTATCCGTGCTCAGGCGGCTCCACAGAGAATCATCCACGTTTTTGTCGGTATGATCGCGCAGGCCGTCCCATTTGTAGCTATCGAGATCCGCTTTCAGCGTTGCGCACAGCTTCTGCTCCGCCTGGTTGTTAGGCGTGAGTTCGTCATCAAGAAAGGCCAGCAAATCCTGCTGCGTCGGCTCCGTGCTGGCAAGCGCGGCCAGGTTACGCGGGCAGACGTAGCGCCCGCGGCCAAAGGCGGCGGTAAAGCACAGATCGGGGATGATTTTGCGCAGCAGCGGCAGATCTTTACTGTAGATTTGGTCCTGCAGCGCAACGTTGGCGGTGCTGACCACCAGCGTTTTTTGCTCTTCGCGGGCAATAGCAATGCCAGGGATCAGATACGACAAGGTTTTGCCGACCCCGGTCGGCGCTTCAATCGCCAGGTGCCGCCCCTCTTCTCCGGCGAGCGTCTTCGCCACATCGGCGATCATCTGCCGCTGCGGAGGCCGGGGAATAAAGTCAGGAATTTGTTCCTGAAGCGCCTTATACCAGGCGGCGATTTGCGCTTTCAGCGCTGCGGTCAAAGCCATGAGAAAACCTGAATACTGTATAAACAGCCACTATTGTGCCATTTTTGCCGGGAGGGAGGTATCCCTTTTTCGGCAAACAGGAAGCGGTCTCGCAGAATCAGGTTGAAGTCGGTTTATGCAGCCACAACCAACGCTCGACATCCACTTAATGAATAATGTGTCATAACGTTATTTTATCCGGGCTGAATATAATTTTCAAAATACCAGCACAGTCACCAAAATCGCTATCAATTTAACTTTATGGGCATTCAAAAAAACATGAAGATGTTTAAAATCATCTAAACGAATTCCGAAAAATATCGTCAAAAAGACCGTGAAATTAAAATTAATCCTTTAATTTCAGATGCATTAAGAATATCTACACTCATAATATATTATATCTTAAACGCTAATCCGTATACTGCTTTATGAACCCGCAGGGTCTGTAAATTATTGAGGGTATATATGGTTGCTTTTTTAATGTTATTAGTATCTGTCATTCTTTTGATAGTTGCAGGTTATAACTTTGTTAGTTATTGCAAAAATCGTAAAAATAGTTCATTGCCAAAAGTAAGATCTCATAAAAGATAAATAGCGAGCGGCAACATTGAAGTCAGACTTAGCGGGAGAGTGTTAAATTTTAATCGCGATGTGTTCTGAAAGGAACAAGCTGCGGTAGATTTCCCCACCGCAGCCAGAACAACTTTACTCAGCCGCAGCAGGTTTGCGCGGGCGGCGACGGCGAGGAGGCTTACCGTCCTGAGTGCGCGCTTTCGGCGCTTCGCCATCGGAGCGACGCGGAGCAGCCTGCTGGGCACGACCTTGTCCCTGACCACCACGTCCCTGGCCGCTCCGGCCCTGGCTCTGACCGCCACGACCGCCGCCGCGCTGCTGCTGGCGACCGTTCTGAATCGGCTCGGCTTTGATCGACGGATCCGGCTCGTAACCCGCAATGGCGATGCGCGGGATCTCTTTCTTCAGCAAGCGTTCGATATCATGCAGCAGCTTATGTTCATCTACGCAGACCAGCGACAGCGCTTCGCCCGTTGCCGCAGCGCGCCCGGTACGACCAATACGGTGCACGTAATCTTCCGGCACGTTTGGCAGCTCGTAGTTCACCACGTGCGGCAACTCTTCAATATCCAGACCGCGCGCGGCGATATCGGTTGCGACCAGCACGCGGATGCCGCCGGATTTAAAATCAGCCAACGCTCGGGTACGCGCGCCCTGGCTCTTGTTGCCGTGAATAGCGGCGCTGCGGATGCCGTCTTTATTGAGCTGTTCCGCCAGGTGGTTTGCGCCGTGTTTGGTGCGGGTAAAGACCAGAACCTGCTGCCAGTTGCCTTCGCCGATCATCTGCGACAGCAGCTCGCGCTTGCGCTTTTTATCGACAAAATGTACCAGCTGGCTCACCTGCTCAGAAGCGGTGTTACGGCGGGCGACTTCGATTTCCAGCGGGTTATGCAGCAGCTTTTCCGCCAGTGATTTAATGTCGTCGGAGAAAGTTGCGGAGAACAGCAGGTTCTGCCGCTTTGCCGGCAGCTTCGCCAGCACCCGGCGAATATCGTGAATAAAGCCCATATCCAGCATACGGTCGGCTTCATCCAGCACCAGCACTTCGACTTTGTCCAGGCTCACGGCGTTCTGATGCTCAAGGTCCAGCAGACGGCCAGGGGTTGCCACCAGAATATCGACGCCGCTGCGCAGCTTCATCATCTGTGGGTTAATGCTCACGCCGCCGAAAACCACCAGCGAACGAACGTTAAGGTATTTGCTGTAATCCCGGACGTTCTCGCCAATCTGTGCCGCCAGCTCGCGCGTCGGGGTCAGGATCAGGGCGCGCACCGGGCGACGACCTTTGGCGTGGGGTTCTTTTTGGATCAGGTGCTGAAGCAGCGGCAGCGTAAATCCCGCCGTTTTGCCGGTACCCGTCTGGGCGCTGGCCATCAGATCGCGGCCCTGTAATACTGCCGGGATAGCCTGCTGCTGAATAGGGGTTGGCTCTACGTAGCCCTGCTCAGCGACGGCGCGCAGGATTTCAGGATTCAGGCCAAGGGAATCAAAAGACATAACAACTCCGAACCGCCCCGGCCCGTCACAGGCGTAGTTTTCAGGGAGATTATTGCGAAAGAGATGGCAAAAACCACAATGCCATGAAGTTGCGCAGTCTAGCAGATTTTGTGACGAACCGCATAAAATCTGCCGAAAAGAATCCTCTGTCTCACAAACGACAGCTCCCCGTTCTGTCGATGAGAAGCGGCGATGGCGCTTCGCGCCAGGCGTCCCCAAAATAGCACGTTTAATGCCTCGACAGGGAAACCGCGAACAAAAGCAGAGAAGCGCCGCCGCAGGACGCGGCGGCGAAAGCAATTAACGCAGGCGATACTTAATTTTTTCGACCATCCTCGCGGTGGAAATGCCGTAGCGATCGTGCAGAGTCGGCAGCGCGCCGGCCAGCAGGAATTCGTCAGGCAAGCCAACGGTATCCAGCTCGCAGCGCACGCCTTTGCGCATCAGCAACGCGGCAACCGCCTCCCCCAGTCCGCCAACCGAAGTATGGTTCTCGGCAGTAACCACCAGGCGACCGGGCTTCGAGGCCTGTGCAATGATCGTTTCTTCATCAAGCGGTTTGATCGTTGGCACGTGCAGTACGGCTGCGCTGATATTATCGGCCCGCAGCTTTTCGACCGCCTCGAGGGCGCGCATGGTCATCAGCCCGGAAGAGATAATCAGCACATCGTTGCCATCTTCAAGCAGCTTCGCCTTGCCCAGCTCAAACTGATAGTCGTACTTATTCAGCACCAGCGGCACCTTACCGCGCAGCAGGCGCATATATACCGGACCGTTATGGTCGGCAATCGCCGGTACCGCCTGCTCTATCTCCAGCGCATCGCATGGGTCGACGATGACCATGCCGGGAATGCCGCGCATAATCGCCAGATCTTCCGTTGCCTGATGGCTCGGCCCGTAGCCGGTGGTCAGGCCCGGGAGCGCCGCGCAGATCTTCACGTTGAGATGCTCCTCGGCAATGACCTGATGAATAAAATCATAGGCGCGGCGGGTAGCAAAAGCGGCATAGGTGGTGGCGAAGGGAATGAATCCCTCTTTTGCCATTCCTCCCGCCGCCCCCATCAGCAGCTGTTCCGCCATTCCCATCTGGAAAAAGCGATCCGGGAAAGCCTGCGCGAAAATGTGCAGATCGGTGTACTTTGACAGGTCCGCGGTCATACCAACGATTTCCGGTCGCTGCGCCGCCAGCTTCGAGAGCGCAACGCCAAACGGTGCCGGAATCGTCGCCTGACCTTCGTCAGCAATAGAAGCGATCATCGCGGACGTTTTTAAACGTGGTTTACTCTGGCTCATTACAGCACTCCTTCCGGTTTGTTGGCGTCCAGCACCGCAATCGCTTTTTGCCACTCATCGGCATCGACGCGAATAAAATGGTTTTTTTCCCGGGTTTCGAGGAACGGGACCCCTTTACCCATCAACGTGTCGCATAAGATGACCCGCGGCTGGTTGCCCGCATGATTTTTCGCGTTATCAAAGGCGGCCATCACCGCCGCCAGATCGTTACCGTCGACGCGCTGCACGTACCAGCCGAAGGCGGCCCATTTTTCATGCAGCGGCTCAAAGCCGAGAATTTTGCGCGAATCGCCGTCCGCCTGCTGTTTATTCACGTCAACGATGTTGATCAGGTTAGTCAGGCCGTAATGCGCCGCCGACATCGCCGCTTCCCAGGTGGAACCTTCATCCAGCTCCCCATCCGACATGGAGTTGTAGACCCAGGATGCGCTCCCTTTTTGCCGCAGCCCCAGCGCCATCCCGACGGCAATAGAGAGCCCCTGCCCCAGCGAGCCGCCGGACATCTCCATCCCCGGGGTGTAGGTCGCCATTCCCGACATCGGCAGGCGGCTGTCGTCAGAACCGTAGGTTTCCAGCTCCTCTTCCGGGATAATTCCCGCCTCCAGCAGCGCCGCATAGTAGGCGATGGCGTAATGGCCGTGAGAGAGCAGGAAGCGGTCACGTCCTTCCCACTGCGGCTCTTGCGGACGGTAGGTCATCGCGTGGCTGAACGCGGTGGCCAGCACATCCGCATAGCCTAATGCCTGGCCGATATAGCCCTGACCCTGAACCTCCCCCATGCGCAGGGCATAGCGGCGAATCCGCCACGCCGCCGCGGCGACTTTTTGTGCTTCGGTGATCTTCATCTGCTTGCCTCGCTTAGTGGATTAACATGCCGCCGTTTACGTCAAGGGTGATACCGGTAGAGTAGGAAGAGAGATCGCTGCCGAGGAATAGCGCGGCGCGCGCGATGTCAACCGCATCGCCGAGGCGGTTCATCGGGATTCCGGCGAGGATGTTGGCCGTCATTTCGTCGGTCAGCTTACCGGCGGTGATATCGGTCTGGATCAGCCCCGGGGTAATGCAGTTGACGCGGACGTTGTCCGGACCCAGCTCGCGGGCCATCGCTCGCGCCAGGCCAAGCACTCCGGCCTTTGCCGCACTGTAGTGCGGGCCGCCGAAGATACCGCCGCCGCGCTGGGCTGAAACCGACGAGATACAGACAATGCTGCCCGATTTTTGCGCCCGCATCGCCGGGATAACCGCCTGCGACATCAGCAGCGTACCGCGCAGGCTGACATCCAATACCGCGTCATAGTTGGCACGTTTAATGTCCATCAGCTTCAGCGGCTGGGTGATACCGGCGTTATTCACCAGCACGTCTACCCGACCATATTTCGCCAGAATCTGTTCCATTGCCGCCTGAACCTGAACTTCATCGGCGACGTTTGCCGCCAGCCCGAGATGGCCTTCGCCTAATGCCGTCGCCGCGGCTTTGCTGGCTTCGCCATTGAGGTCGATAATGACCACTTTAGCGCCGTTTTCGGCAAATAACTTCGCGGTAGCAAAACCCAAACCGCGTGCGGAGGCCGCGCCAGTAATAATGGCGACTTTATCTTTTAATAACATAATTTTACTCCATGACGTTACGTCATATTAATTAACAGGATATATTTCCGTTATTGTGGCTCATCGAGAAAGAGAATAACCAGCAAACCAATTGCTGCGCAGATACCAAAATAAGTAAATACAGAATTAAAGCTGCCGGTCTGGTCCAGTAAAAATCCCGCAGCCATCGGGGCAACAAATCCGCCAAGGTTGCCACCGCTATTAATAATAGAAGAGGCGATCGGATAGGTTTTACTGTCCGAAACGGCCATACCGTAAGCGGTAAAAGCCGGCCAGCCGATATTTAAACAAAAGCCGACGAAGAACAAACCAATGCAGACCGCCAGGGTACTCGCTGGAATATTCAGCATGATTAACATCATGACCACCGTTGAAATAGCGGTAAACATCATGGTGGGTTTACGCCGACGGCCTAATACTTTATCTGAAATCCACCCTCCGGCGATCGCGCCAATAAAACCGCCGATGCACGGCATACTTGCCACAAAGCCCATGCTCATCACATCAAAACCGCGCTCTTTGACTAAATACAGCGGGATCCAGGTTAATAATCCGTACAGTACGCTAACCATCATAAAATAGGCCAGACAGTCACCGAGAATATTTTTTGAGGTAAATAATCCTTTCGCCGTATCGATAGGCGCCATTTTCTTCACTCGAATAATTGTATCCAGCCAGGTAAAACGATTGGCAATTAAGATATTTTCGCGCACAAGGTTATTATCGGTTTCACGCCCGGCATTGATCTCTTCCAGTTCGGCAGGTGAGACAAATCCGCTCTCTGAGGGTTTTGACTTAACCAACAGGTACCACGCTATCGCCGCCACAATCCCCGGTATCGCAAAGGAGAAAAAGACCCACCGCCACCCCCAGGTTACCGCAATCCACACCGCCAGCGGCGGAACGATGATCGGCGCAAACATGGTGGCTGCAATGTAAACGCCCGTCGCCGTGGCTTTCTCTTTCGGCGGGAACCAATTATTAATGGTTGAAGCCAGTCCTACCGGGCACGGCCCTTCGCTAAGACCCAGTCCCAGACGCACCATTTTCAGACCAAAAACGGAGCTCACGGTGCCCATCAGCCAGGTAAAAGCGGAAAAGCCGAAAATGGATAGCGAAACCAACCCCCGGGTCCCGCGTTTGGCAATAAAGAATCCTGCCGGGATCTGGCTTACCGCATAGCCCAAAAAAAACATGCTGGCGATGGCCCCGGCTTCAAAGTTATTGATATGAAACTCATCAATGATAAACGGCAGCACCGCGCCGATATTCGTTCTGTCAGCGTAATTTATGGCATACACCAGAAAAATCATCGTCAAAACCACGAAACGATATTTTGTTTTCCTGGCGTCAGTACAGACAACAGTATCTATACGTGACATAGGGTATCCTCATTATTTTTTTATGTTTTTGTCGCGAACCTTACCGCATCGCGCCTTGGTATCAGGCCTGTGGTTGCAATATAACAACCCAAAAAGGAAAGGGTATTCAAAAAACCTCAATTATGAGTGAGAAAAATTTGCTTCGTGACTGCACGCAAATTCCTGCGAATTATGTTGCCTGGCATCCCTCGCCCTAAAACTGTTAACTTCATCACGAATTACGCCATTACTTATTTTGTCTCTATGTTATGCTGATGTGCCATTGTGGAGATAAGGACGAGCGTAGCTTCTTGCGAAGTAAAAATAATAGCACCAGACATTTTCTATTTGCTGGAGAAATGATGAATCAGCCGCTGCAAAATAAAAGTTTACCGATGCCCTCCTTACGCAATATTCAGGCATTTATTGAAGTAGCGGATACCGGCAGTCTCAATCTGGCCGCAGAGCATCTCAATATTACGGCCTCAGCGGTCAGCCATCAGATAGCCAGCCTGGAACAGTATCTCGGAAAGAAAATATTTTCCCGCAGCAGTAAAGGCATGGTGTTAACCGCAATTGGTGAAAAATATCTTAAAGAGGTTTCCGGAGCGTTAAATATTATTGGCCAGGCCACCAATCAGGTGATTAACGATATCCATCAGGATTATTTACGCATTCACTCCGCGCCCAGCTTTGGGCTCCTGTGGCTGATGCCCCGCCTGAACAAATTTCGCCAGGCCTGGCCCGAGCTTAAAATTAGCCTGACCTGCTCTTATGAAAGTATCCAGTTCTCCCGCGATAATATTGATATCGATATTCGCCATGGGCTCTCACAATGGCCGACTCTGGTGGTCAAAACCATAAAAAATGAACGCATGCTCCCCTATAGCTCATCAACTTATTTAGCCAGCCGCGAAGTTCAGACCATTGAAGACTTACTGACCTGCGATCTTATCCACTCCGACAGCACGCTGATCGGCTGGAGCAACTGGTTATCCTGGCACAAGGTTCGCGGCTGGAATAAGAGCTTTATTTTTAATTTTGACCGTTCCTATATGAGCATTGAGGCCGCACGCATGGGTATGGGCATTATTCTTGAGAGTAATTTGCTGGCCGGTCAGAGCGTTCGGCAACGGCACCTCGAGCCGGTTTTTTCAAGCGACGCGAGTATGCCGGTTAACGCCCATCACTTCGTTTTGCCGCACCCTAACGAGCAAAAAGAGAAAGTGAAGATCTTTTTTAACTGGGTTGCCGAAGAGCTCAGTCATGAGGGATTTCATATCTAACCGTCGACGCTGGACAAAGCGGCAACCTGCGCCTAGAGTTAATCAATCGATTGATTAACTCTTTCCGCGCGATGACCACCACACCGACTACCAGCAAGGGAGAGCAGGCGAAAAGCCAGCTCATCGCCGCCGCTATCGCCCAGTTCGGCGAATACGGCCTGCACGCCACGACCCGCGATATTGCCGCCCAGGCCGGGCAGAATATCGCTGCGATCGCCTACTATTTTGGCTCTAAGGACGATCTCTATCTCGCCTGCGCCCAGTGGATCGCCGATTTTATCGAGCACAATTTCCGCCCCCACGCGCAGGCGGCGGAAGCGCTATTCGCTCAGCCTCTTCCGGACAAAGCCGCCATGCGCACTCTGATTCTGCGCGCCTGTCAGAATATGATTTTGCTGCTGACCCAGGATGATACGGTTAACTTGAGCAAATTTATCTCCCGCGAACAGCTATCGCCGACTGCGGCCTACCGGCTTATCCACGATCAGGTCATTGCTCCGCTACACTGCTACCTGACCCGTTTAATCGCCGCTTATACCGGCCTTAACCCTGACAGCACGCAGATGGTGCTGCACACGCACGCGCTACTTGGCGAAGTGCTCGCCTTTCGTCTTGGCCGGGAAACGGTGCTACGCCGCGCGGGCTGGGCTGAATTCGATCGGCAAAAAACCGAGCAAATTTTTGAAGTTATTACCTGCCATATAGATTTCGTTCTGGAAGGATTATCGCAAAGGGGTCTGGAGTCATGAAAAAACCGCTCATCGTCGTTGTGCTGCTTCTCCTGCTGGCCGCTGTCATTGGCGGAGGCTGGTGGTGGTACCAGAGCAGCCAGCAAAAAGAGCTCACGCTTTATGGCAACGTGGATATTCGCACCGTTAACCTGAGCTTTCGCGTGGGCGGACGGCTGGCGTCGCTCAGCGTCGACGAGGGCGATGCAATAAAAGCCGGGCAGACGCTGGGCGAGCTTGATCGCGCGCCCTACGAAAACGCCCTGCAGCAGGCGCAAGCCAACGTTTCCACCGCCCAGGCGCAGTACGACCTGATGATGGCGGGATATCGCTCGGAGGAGATTGCCCAGGCCGCCGCCGCGGTCAACCAGGCGCAGGCGGCTTACGACTATGCGCAGAACTTCTATCAGCGCCAGCTGGGGCTACGCAAAAGCAGCGCCATCTCCGCGAACGATCTGGAAAACGCCCGCTCCTCGCGCGATCAGGCCCAGGCGACGCTGAAATCCGCGCAGGATAAGCTGCGCCAGTATCGCGCGGGGAACCGTCCGCAGGAAATCGCCCAGGCCAGAGCCAACCTTGAACAGGCGCAGGCCGCGCTGGCGCAGGCGAAGCTGGACCTGCACGATACCACGTTGACCTCGCCGTCCGACGGAACGCTGATGACCCGCGCCGTCGAGCCGGGCAGCATGCTTAGCGCGGGCGGTACCGTAATGACGCTGTCGTTAACCCATCCGGTATGGGTACGCGCCTACATCGATGAAACCAACCTGGGCCAGGCCCAGCCGGGGCGCGAAGTGCTGCTTTACACCGATAGTCGCCCGGATAAACCCTATCGCGGCAAAATCGGCTTCGTCTCCCCTACCGCTGAATTCACGCCGAAAACCGTGGAAACCCCGGACCTGCGCACCGATCTGGTTTATCGCCTGCGAATTGTGGTCACCGATGCCGACGACGCGCTGCGTCAGGGGATGCCGGTCACCGTCGCTTTCAGTCATGGAAACGGCCAATGAGCGAAGACGTGATTACGCTGAGCGGCCTGACCCGGAGCTTTACCGGGATGGACCGCCCGGCCGTCGCGCCGCTGGACTGCACCATTCACTCCGGCTATGTGACCGGTCTGGTGGGCCCGGATGGCGCCGGAAAAACCACCCTGATGCGCATGCTCGCCGGGCTGCTGAAGCCCGACGCAGGCAGCGCAAAGGTGATCGGCTTCGACCCGATTGCTGACGATAGCGCCCTGCACGCGGTGCTCGGCTATATGCCGCAAAAATTCGGTCTGTATGAAGATCTGACGGTGATGGAAAATCTCACGCTCTACGCCGACCTGCGCAGCGTGACCGGCGAGGCGCGGGAGAAAACCTTCGCCCGGCTGCTGGAGTTTACCTCTCTCGGCCCCTTTACCGGCCGGCTGGCGGGTAAGCTTTCCGGCGGCATGAAGCAGAAACTCGGCCTGGCCTGTACCCTCGTCGGCGAGCCGAAGGTGCTGCTGCTGGATGAACCCGGCGTCGGCGTCGACCCCATCTCACGCCGCGAGCTGTGGCAGATGGTACACGAGCTGGCGGGCGACGGGATGCTGATCCTCTGGAGCACCTCCTACCTCGACGAGGCCGAGCAGTGCCGGGACGTTCTGTTGATGAACGAGGGCCAGTTGCTTTACCAGGGAGCGCCAAAAGAGCTGACGCAAACCATGGCGGGACGCAGTTTTTTGATTTCCAGTTCCCGGGAGAATAACCGCCGCCTGCTCCAGCGCACCCTGAAGCTACCGCAGGTCAGCGATGGCGTCATTCAGGGTAAATCGGTACGCCTGATCATTAAAAAAGAGGCCAGCATCAGCGAAGTACGGAACGCTGCCGATATGCCGCCGCTGGAGGTCGCTGAAACCGCGCCGCGTTTTGAAGACGCCTTTATCGACCTGCTCGGCGGTGCCGGTACCGCCGAATCGCCGCTGGGCAAAATTATCCATACCGTGGAAGGCTCCCATGAGGACACGGTGATTGAAGCGCAGACCCTGACCAAGAAATTCGGCGATTTCGCCGCTACCGATCACGTCGATTTTCAGGTCAAACGTGGGGAGATTTTCGGCCTTCTCGGGCCTAACGGCGCGGGTAAGTCTACCACTTTTAAGATGATGTGCGGCCTGCTGGTCCCCACCTCCGGTAAAGCGCTGGTTCTGGGGATGGACCTGAAGGTCAGCTCCGGCAAAGCGCGTCAGCATCTGGGCTATATGGCGCAGAAGTTCTCGCTGTACGGTAACCTTTCCGTTGAGCAGAACCTGCGCTTCTTCTCCGGCGTATACGGCCTGCGCGGACGGGCGCAGAACGACAAAATCGCCAGCATGAGCGAGGCGTTCGGCCTGAAAAGCATCGCCCGGCAGGCCGCCGACGATCTGCCGCTCGGCTATAAACAACGCCTGGCGCTGGCCTGCTCGCTGATGCATGAACCGGATATCCTGTTTCTTGACGAACCCACTTCCGGCGTCGATCCCCTCACCCGCCGCGAGTTCTGGCTGCATATCAACAGCATGGTCGATAAAGGCGTCACGGTGATGGTGACCACCCACTTTATGGATGAGGCGGAGTATTGCGATCGTATCGGTCTGGTCTATCACGGCAAATTGATCGCCAGCGGCACGCCGGACGATCTGAAGGCGCTGGCGGCGGATGAAAAACAGCCTGACCCAACGATGGAGCAGGCATTTATCACCCTCATCCATGACTGGGATAAGGAGAACGCCGGTGAGCGCTAAACGGCTATCGTGGCGGCGCGTACGCGCCCTGTGCGTGAAAGAGACGCGGCAGATCGTCCGCGACCCCAGCAGCTGGCTGATTGCGGTGGTGATCCCCCTGCTGCTGCTGTTCATTTTTGGCTACGGGATTAACCTCGACTCCAGCAAGCTGCGGGTGGGCGTGCTGCTGGAGCAGCAGAGCGAAGAGGCGCTGGATTTTGTCCATACCATGACCGGCTCCCCCTATATTGACGCCACCATCAGCGATAACCGCCAGGAACTGGTGCAGATGATGCAGGCGGGACGCATTCGCGCCCTGGTCACCCTACCGGTGGACTTCGACCAGAAGATGGCCCGTCCCGGCGACGACGCGCCGATCCAACTCATCACCGACGGCAGCGAACCCAATACCGCTAACTTCGCCCAGGGCTACGTCGAAGGCATCTGGCAAATCTGGCAGCAGCAGCGGGCGGAAGATCGCGGTGAAACCTTCGAGCCGCTGATCGACGTGCAGATGCGCTACTGGTTTAACCCGGCCGCCATCAGCCAGCATTTTATTATCCCCGGCGCGATTACCATCATTATGACGGTGGTCGGCGCGATCCTGACGTCGCTGGTGGTGGCCCGCGAGTGGGAACGCGGCACGATGGAAGCGCTGCTGTCGACCGAAATTACCCGCGCCGAGCTGCTGCTGTGCAAGCTGATCCCCTACTATTTCCTCGGCATGCTGGCGATGCTGCTGTGTATGCTGGTGGCGGTGTTTATTCTCGGCGTGCCGTTCCGCGGTTCGCTGGTGATTCTGTTTTTTATTACCAGCCTGTTTTTGCTGAGTACCCTGGGCATGGGGCTGCTGATTTCCACCATCACCCGTAACCAGTTTAACGCCGCGCAGGTCGCGCTGAATGCCGCGTTCCTGCCGTCAATCATGCTCTCCGGATTTATTTTTCAGATAGACAGCATGCCGGCGATAATTCGCGCCGTGACCTACGTGATCCCGGCGCGCTATTTTGTCAGCACTCTGCAAAGCCTGTTTCTGGCGGGCAATATCCCGGTGGTGCTGTTGGTGAACGTGCTGTTCCTGATCGCCTCGGCGGTGATGTTTATCGGCCTGACGTGGCTGAAAACCAAACGACGTCTGGATTAATTTGCCTACGCGCCCCCCGGTACAAGGGCTGGCAAACGGGTAGCCCGGATAAGCGCAGCGCAATCCGGGGATCACAAAGAGAGAATATGAGATGTTTCATCGCTTATGGACGTTAATCCGCAAAGAGCTACAGTCGCTGCTGCGTGAACCGCAGACGCGGGCGATTTTAATCATGCCGGTACTCATTCAGGTGCTGCTGTTCCCCTTTGCCGCCACGCTGGAGGTGACTAACGCCACCATCGCCATCTATAACGAAGACAACGGCAAGCACGCCGTGGAGCTGACCCAGCGCTTTGCCCGCGCTAAAGCCTTCACCCACGTCCTGCTGCTGAAAAGCCCTCAGGAGATAAGACCGACCATTGACGAACAAAAGGCGCTGCTGGTCGTGCGATTCCCGGCAGATTTTTCGCGCAACCTCGATACCTGGCAGACCGCCCCTCTCCAGCTGTTGCTTGATGGGCGCAACTCCAACAGCGCGCAGATCGCCGCGAACTATCTCCAGCAGATCGTCAAAAACTATCAGCAGGCGTTAATGGAAGGCAAAGCCAAACCAAACAACAGCGAGCTGGTGGTACGCAACTGGTATAACCCGAATCTCGATTACAAATGGTTCGTCGTGCCGTCGCTAATCGCCATGATCACCACCATCGGCGTGATGATCGTCACCTCGCTCTCCGTTGCCCGCGAGCGCGAACAGGGTACGCTCGATCAGCTGCTGGTCTCGCCGCTGGCAACCTGGCAGATCTTTATCGGTAAAGCGGTGCCGGCGCTAATCGTCGCGACCCTGCAGGCCACCATCGTGCTGGGAATTGGTATCTGGGCCTATCAAATCCCCTTTGCCGGCTCGCTGCTGCTGTTTTACTTTACGATGATTGTCTACGGCCTGTCGCTGGTAGGATTCGGCCTGCTGATTTCGTCACTGTGCTCCACGCAGCAGCAGGCGTTTATCGGCGTGTTCGTCTTTATGATGCCGGCAATTCTGCTCTCGGGCTACGTTTCGCCGGTGGAGAATATGCCGCAATGGCTGCAGGATTTGACGTGGATAAACCCGATACGTCACTTTACCGATATCACCAAGCAGATCTATTTGAAGGATGCGAGTCTGGAAATTGTGTGGGGAAGTTTGTGGCCGCTACTGGTCATAGCGGCCACCACCGGCTCAGCGGCGTATGCGATGTTCCGAAGAAAGATCGCGTAATACTCGTCATCGTTCAAGCCACAACTGCGTTAGCTCTCCTCGCTCCCCCCAGTCACATAGTTATCTATGCTTCTGGGGATTCGCTGCGTTGCCGCCTTGTTGTAGCTCGAACGATTTAGCGTATCTGTTTTTATCTTTCGCCAGCAGTGAAACCACCGCTGGACCTGCCAGTATTGCCAGCCCGGCGAGGGCTAACAGCAGGTTGTTGTGCAGCACGCGTGACAGCAGCCACAGCACGATTACCGCCGCGCCGAAGTACCAGGTGGTGGTGAGCTCCTCAAGGAAATCACCGACGTCGCGCCAGCGCTCATCGTGGTGACGCTGCAAGAACAGCATCGACAGTAACGTGACGCCGTACAGCACGCACAAACCTAATCCGACGCGCACCAGCGCGCCGCTCATCCAACCCATCACCAGTACTGCCACGACCAGTAGATGCAACATAATCTGCCAGCAACTAAGACCCGTTGCGACGCGTACACGTTGTTGCCACTTCATGGCTTCTCTCCTGAAGGATTTTTCTCTGCTACTCAGAGTACCGCACTTTACGGAAAATTCCGTATCACCGCATCTTTTTGTGACCTCTACTACACTATTTCCTACAGGAAAGTGACATTGCCCAGAGAAATAAGGACAACCAAATGCCGCGATTTTCGCTAAACGTGCTGACAATTAACACTCATAAAGGGTTCACTGCCTTCAATCGCCGCTTTATTTTACCCGAGCTGCGCGAAGCGGTGCGTAGCGTCAGCGCCGACATTGTTTGCCTGCAGGAGGTGATGGGTGCGCACGAAATTCATCCGCTGCATATCGAAAACTGGCCGGATACGACCCACTATGAATTTCTTGCCGATACCATGTGGAGCGATTACGCCTACGGTCGCAATGCGGTTTATCCGGAAGGGCATCACGGCAACGCGGTACTTTCTCGCTTTCCTATAGAACATTATCAAAATCTGGATGTTTCGGTCGGCAACAGCGAAAAGCGCGGCCTGCTCTATTGCCGCATCGTCCCGCCCGAAAGCGGGATCGCTATCCATGTGATCTGCGCGCATCTGGGTCTGCGTTCTCATCAGCGCCAGGCCCAGCTGACGATGCTGGCGGACTGGGTAAACGGTTTGCCCGCGGGCGAGCCGGTGGTAGTGGCCGGTGATTTTAACGACTGGCAGCAGCAGGCTAACCGCCAGCTTAAAGCCCAGGCCGGGCTGGAGGAGATTTTTACCCGCGCCAGAGGGCGCCCGGCGCGAACTTTCCCGGTCAGCTTCCCTCTGCTGCGCCTCGACCGCATATACGTAAAAAACGCCCATGCCAGCCAGCCCAAAGCGCTGGCGTTAAAACAGTGGCGTCATTTGTCCGATCATGCACCGCTTAGCGTGGAGATACATCTGTGAAATGCAGCTGGCAGGAAGGAAACCGCATTCGGCTATTAGAAAATGGCGATAACTATTATCCGGCATTATTTGCCGCTATTGATCGCGCACAGCAGCGGGTGATTCTGGAATCCTTTATCTGGTTCGAGGATGACGTCGGCAGGCAGCTGCATGCCGTGTTGCTCAAAGCGGCCCAGCGCGGCGTGCGCGTAGAAGTCCTACTGGACGGTTACGGCTCTCCGGATTTGAGCGAAAGCTTTGTGGGCGAACTGACGTCGGCCGGGGTGATTTTTCGCTACTACGATCCGCGCCCGCGGCTGCTCGGCATGCGCACCAATTTATTCCGCCGCATGCATCGTAAAATCGTGGTGATCGACGACGTTACCGCCTTTGTCGGCGGAATTAACTACTCCGCCGAGCATATGACCGATTACGGTCCCGAGGCTAAACAGGACTACGCCGTGCAGGTTGAAGGGCCGGTGGTGCTCGACATTCTGCAGTTTGAACTGGAAAACCTGCCCACCAGCGAAGCCACCCGCCGCTGGTGGCGCCGCCGTCGGCATAAGCCCGAAGTCAACCGCAATCCCGGCGAGGCTCAGGCGCTGTTTATCTGGCGGGATAATCAGGATCATCGCGATGATATCGAACGCCACTATCTGAAAATGCTGACCACCGCCCGGCGGGAAGTGATTATCGCCAACGCCTACTTTTTCCCGGGCTATCGGCTGCTGCATGCGATGCGCAACGCTGCCCGCCGCGGCGTACGCGTCAAGCTTATTGTCCAGGGCGAACCGGATATCCCGATTGTTAAATTCGGCGCACGTCTGCTGTACCACTACCTGGTCAAAGGCGGCGTGCAGATTTTTGAATATCGCCGCCGTCCGCTGCACGGCAAAGTGGCGCTGGCGGACGACCACTGGGCCACCGTCGGCTCCAGCAACCTCGACCCGCTCAGCCTGTCACTCAATCTGGAAGCCAACCTGGTGATCCACGACCGCGAATTCAACCAGACGCTGCGCGATAATCTCAATGGCTTAATCGCCAACGACTGCCGCGAAGTGGATAAGCGCATTTTGTCGAAACGAACCTGGTGGCGGCTCGGGATTAGCGTGCTGGCGTTCCACTTCCTGCGCCACTTCCCCGCGTGGGTCGGATGGCTTCCGGCCCATACGCCCCTGCTGTCGCGCGTTCAGCCTCCGGTTCAGCCAGAAATTGAAACCCAGGATCGCGTGGACCCGGAAAACCAGGAGGTCAAATCCTGATGGCGAAATCTCACCCTCGCTGGCGGATGGCGAAAAAAATCCTGACGGTGCTCTTTTTTATCGCCGTCGTTGTGCTGCTGGTCGTTTACGCACAGAAAATCGACTGGCAGGAAGTGTGGAAAGTGATTCGCGATTACAACCGTACGGCGCTGCTCAGCGCCATAGGCCTGGTTATCGCCAGCTACCTGATCTATGGTTGCTACGACCTGCTGGGACGCGCCTACTGTGGCCACAAGCTGGCTAAACGCCAGGTGATGCTGGTGTCGTTTATTTGCTATGCCTTTAACCTGACGCTCAGCACCTGGGTGGGTGGGATTGGTATGCGCTATCGGCTCTACTCGCGCCTCGGCCTGAGCGGCGCAACCATTACCCGAATTTTTTCGCTGAGCATTACCACCAACTGGCTGGGCTATATTCTGCTCGGCGGCATCATTTTTAGCTCCGGCATGGTGAAGGTGCCCGAGCGCTGGTATATCAGTCAGTCGTCGCTGCAAATTCTCGGCGTCATTTTGCTGCTGATTTCCGCGTTCTATTTATGGGCCTGCGCCTTTGCGAAAAAGCGCCATCTGACGATAAAAGGCCAGCGGCTGGTTCTGCCCTCCTGGCGCTTCGCGATATTGCAGATGGCGGTTTCCAGCCTGAACTGGATGGCGATGGGGGCGATTATCTGGCTACTGCTGGGGCCGCAGGTGGACTATTTCCTCGTGCTCGGCGTGCTGCTGGTCAGCAGCATTGCGGGAGTTATCGTGCATATTCCGGCAGGGATTGGCGTGCTTGAGGCGGTGTTTATCGCCATGCTTTCCGGCGAAGAGATTTCGCGCGGCGCGATCATCGCCGCCCTGCTCGCCTATCGCGCGCTGTACTACTTCCTGCCGCTGCTGCTGGCGACCATCGGCTACCTGATTCTGGAGAGCCGGGCAAAGCATCTGCGGGCGAAAAACCAGCGCAAGCTGGCGGGTGAGAAGTAAAAAAGCCCCGGTCGCGGATGCTGACCGGGGCTGCAGTTTCATGCGGTTTGGTTGATATCGTGGATATCTGCCGCTATTTTATCCACTCCTCCGTTGATGAACTTTCCCGGAGGCGCTTCGCTGACCGGGCTACAAGTTCACCACCGTCTGAGATCCGGTAGCCCGGACAGATGCGCAGCATCGCCTCCGGGAAACTTTGCTTCTGACCAAAGCTACAGGTTCATCGTTTTCTGCGGTCTGGTAGCCCGGATAAGCGCATCGCGCCGCCCTCCGGGAACGAATTAACGACGGTTGCCGAAAATGCGCAGCAGCATCAGGAACAGGTTGATAAAGTCCAGATACAGCGTCAGAGCCCCGAGAATCGAGTATTTACGCAGCGTCGACGTATCGCGAACATCAATCTGCTCGCCGATATTTTTCAGCTTCTGGGTGTCATAGGCGGTCAGGCCGACGAATACGATCACCCCGATATAGGTCACCGCCCACATCAGCGCTTCGCTCTTGAGCCAGAAGTTAACCAGCGACGCCAGCACGATGCCGATGAGCGCCATAAACAGCATATTGCCGAAGCCGCTCAGATCGCGTTTAGTGGTATAGCCGTAAAGGCTCATCACGCCAAACATCCCGCCGGCAACCACGAAGGTACTGGCGATCGATGAGTAGGTATAGACGAGGAATATACTGGATAAGGTGAGCCCGGTTAGCGCCGAATAGAGCATAAACAGGGTCGTCGCCATACCGGCGCTGAGGCGCTGCACCATGCCCGAGAGCACGAACACCAACCCCAACTGGGCGATAATTAGCCCAAAGAAGGTAATTTTGCTGGAAAAAACAAACATCATCACCGCCGGGGTGTTAGCGGCAAACCACGCGATAAACGCCGTGAGCAGCAGCCCGACCGTCATCCAGCCGTATACCTGCGCCATATAAGTTTGTAGCCCGCTGCGCCCCTGGACGATGGTACCGGAACGAGGATATCTGTCCATGACTGTCTCCTGATTAACGAAATTTATCTTCTAAGCGTACCACACTACCAGCGTTCTGCCGCCTTGCGGTCGCTATCTCGCGCATCCACCCAGCGCTCGCCTTCCGGCGTCGCCTCGCGCTTCCAGAACGGCGCGCGGGTCTTCAGATAATCCATAATAAACTCCCCCGCCGCAAACGCGCTGCCGCGATGGGCGCTGGTGACGCCGACAAAGACAATCTCTTCCCCGGGCCACATTTCGCCGATACGATGAATCACCGTCACCCGGCCCAGCGGCCAGCGCTCGCGCGCCTGTTCCACGATCTCCGCCAGCGATTTTTCCGTCATTCCCGGATAGTGCTCAAGGGTCAGCGCTTTGACGCTGTCGCCAAGGTTGTGGTTGCGGACTTTACCGGTGAACGTCACCACCGCGCCGTCTTCATCGCGCTCGGCCAGCCAGGGATATTCCTCGCCGACTTTAAAGCGGTCATGGCTGACAATAATACGCGTCTGCGTCATATTAGCCCCCGGTAACCGGCGGGAAAAATGCCACTTCATCCCCGGGCGCCAGCGGATGATCAAAGGTCGTCAGCGTCTGATTTACCGCCGCCAGCAGTTTGCCCTCTTCCAGCGCCAGCGCCCAGCGGTCGCCGCGGGCGATGAGCTGCTGGCGAACGGCTTCAACCGTAGTTAGCCCGTTCGGATCGAGAGTCAGTGAGTCGGTGCCGAGTAGTTCGCGCACCTGGGCAAAAAAAAGAACTTTAATCATGGCTAGCTTCCACTCTGAAATCGCCGGACTTACCGCCGCTTTTCGCCAGCAGGCGCACCGGGCCAATCACCATATCTTTCTGCACCGCCTTGCACATATCGTAAATGGTCAGCGCGGCAACGGAAGCGGCGGTCAGAGCTTCCATCTCGACGCCGGTTTTACCGGTCAAACGGCACAGGGATTCGATACGCACCCGGTTATGCTCGGGCTGCGCCTGCAGATTCACTTCGACTTTGCTCAGCATCAGCGGATGACAAAGTGGGATCAGCTCCCAGGTGCGTTTGGCCGCCTGAATCCCGGCGATACGCGCGGTGGCGAAGACGTCGCCTTTGTGATGACTGCCGTCGATAATCATCGCCAGCGTCGTCGCCTGCATTTCAACATAGGCCTCGGCGCGCGCCTCGCGAACCGTCTCCGCTTTCCCTGAGACATCGACCATGTGCGCTTCGCCGGCGGCGTTAATATGGGTCAGCTGTGACATAAACTACTTCTTAAGATGAGAGATAAAGTTGCAAGGGCGCGTGCGCGCATCGAGCTGCGGCGCAATGATATTGTCCCATGCGGTACGACAGGCCTTGGTTGAACCAGGCATGGCAAAAATCAGCGTGCGGTTGGCTACCCCGGCAACGGCGCGGGATTGCAGGGTCGAGGTGCCAATCTCCTCAAAGGAGAGCATGCGGAATACCTCACCGAAGCCTTCCACCTCGCGGTCAAACAGCGGCAGCAGCGCTTCCGGCGCCTGGTCGCCGTCGGTAAAGCCGGTACCGCCGGTAATCAGCACCACCTGCACCTCATCGCCGGCAATCCACGCCGATACCTGGGCGCGAATGGCGTAGCGGTTCTCTTTAACAATCGCCTTATCGACGATGACGTGCCCCGCCTCCTGGGCGGCATCGCGCAGCCAGTGGCCGGAGGTGTCGTCCTCTTCGCCGCGTCGGCTGGAAACGGTGAGAATAGCAATACGGGTCGGGATAAACTCAGCGCTGGCCTGACTCATTAGATCGCTCCTTAAAATGCATTATCCGCCAATATACGACAGGTTCTGGGTAATACCGGTGTTGCCCTGATGCAGGAAATGGGTCTGTTTTTTATGGGTTAACGCTTCGGAAATCCGCGCTTCCAGCGCCGGCTGCTGCTGCTCATCGGCAAGCAGATCGCGCAGATCGACGCCGCCTTCGCCAAACAGGCACAGGTGCAGTTTTCCTACGGAAGAGACGCGCAGACGGTTGCAGGTGGCGCAGAAGTCTTTTTCATAAGGCATGATCAGGCCGATTTCCCCGGCATAGTCGGGGTGGCAAAACACCTGCGCCGGACCATCGCTACGCTGGCGGATCTGATGGATCCAGCCGCGGCGCAGCAATTCATCACGCAGCACCATGCCGGATATATGATGGCGGCGGAACAGTTCACTGCCTTCGCCGGTTTCCATCAATTCGATAAAACGTAGCTGAATGCGGCGCGGCTGGATCCACGCGAGAAAGGTATCAAGCTGATGATGGTTAACATCGCGCATGAGCACGGTATTGACCTTCACTTTTTCGAAGCCAGCGGCAAATGCGGCATCGATGCCATCCATCACCTGACGAAATTTGTCCTGGCCGGTTATAGCATGAAACTGACGGGCGTCGAGGCTATCCACGCTGACGTTAATCGCCGTCAGTCCGGCATCGCGCCAGCTTTCAACATCCCGCGCCAGCCGGTAGCCGTTAGTGGTGACCGCGATCTGGCGAATAGAGGGGTTTTCCCGCACGGCGGCGATGATGTCGGTAAAATCGCGTCGCAGAGAGGGTTCACCGCCGGTCAGGCGCACCTTTTCGGTTCCCAGAGCGGAGAAAGCCCGCGTGACGCGACGCACTTCATCGACGCTGAGAAAGCCTTTATTGGTGACGGCGCCGGGCTTATAGCCATCGGGGAGACAGTAGGTGCAACGAAAGTTGCATACGTCGGTAATCGACAAACGCAGATAGTAAAACTTCCGCGCAAATGCATCGGTAAGCTGTGAAGCCATAGACACCTTTCCAAATACGGGAGACGCGGTCATTTCTTTTCGCGCCCTGGTGGCAACCGAAGTTGTCACGGCCAAAGCACCATATCTTTCGACACAGGCACAGAGGCTAGAGTGTTAGTGGGTTACGCCGAATAGTAGCGCGGAAACCAGGGTTATGCCATACCCACATTTCGTTATGTAACTATGTATATAACGGATTTATCTCGCTTTTTTACGACTAAGCGTGTGAGAAAGCAGCGTAATTTATCCCTCCCCTCTTTGCCTTCGGGCGGTAACAGATCCGTTGAGTATTTAATTTTTCCCGCGCAGTAGGTTATCTGGAGCGCAAAAGCTGTAAAAATATCACCCTGGCAATCGGCGGGAATTCACCAGTACGCTGATATTCTCGCCATTGCCACGCTAAAATATCCTTCATGCCCGGAGAGAACGGACATCGTTTTTTAAGGTGAAATCAGTTACTGTGAGCCCGATTAATTGAGATAAGGATTTTTATGCGCAATCGTACTTTCGCCGATCTTGATCGCGTTGTGGCTCTCGGCGGCGGACACGGGCTGGGACGGGTAATGTCATCGCTTTCTTCGCTGGGTTCACGCCTGACGGGCATTGTGACTACAACCGATAACGGCGGATCAACAGGACGTATTCGCCGCGCGGAAGGCGGCATCGCCTGGGGCGATATGCGCAACTGTATTAATCAGTTAATTGCTGAACCCAGCGTGGCCTCGGCGATGTTTGAATACCGTTTTAGCGGTAACGGCGAACTTTCCGGGCATAACCTCGGAAACCTGATGCTTAAGGCCCTCGATCATCTGAGCGTTCGGCCGCTTGAAGCGATCAATTTGATCCGCAATTTGCTGAAGGTCGATGCGTTTCTGATCCCGATGTCGGAACAACCGGTCGATCTGATGGCTATCGATCAGGACGGGCACGAAATTTACGGCGAAGTGAATATCGATCAGCTGGCCTGCGTACCGCGCGAGCTTATGCTCTCCCCGCCGGTGCCCACAACCCGGGAGGCGCTAGAAGCTATCGCCGAAGCCGATTTAATCCTCATTGGCCCCGGCAGTTTCTATACCAGCCTGATGCCGATTTTGCTGCTTGATGAACTGGCGCAAGCGCTGCGCCGCACGCCCGCGCCAATGGTATTTATCGATAACCTCGGCAAAGAGCATAGCCCGGCGGCCAGCCTGACGCTGGCCGACAGGGTCGCCATTATGGAGCAACAAATCGGCAAACGAGTAATTGACGCGCTGGTTGTCGGCCCGAAAGCCGATACCGCAGGGGTTGAACAGCGGGTCATCATTCAGACGCCGCTGGACGCCAGCGATGTGCCCTATCGCCACGATCGGCAGCTATTACGCAACGCGCTGGAACAGGCCATTCAGGCGTTAGGTTAATCCTCAAGCGGCTTAATTGTGGCGGCAAAAGCTGGCTGGCTTAAAATCTTAAGGTTGTCTTAAAAAAGAATCGGCAGGATAGCGAACATCTCTTCATGTGGACGTTCGCTATGTCGTTATTTTCTTTACGTCGGCCGGTACTCAGCCGTACGGCCTATTTGCTTCTGTTCGCCTGCTATATCGGCCTCGCGCTGAATCTTGCTTTCTATCGCCAGGCATTTACCCTGCTGCCGGTTAACGGTCTGCATAACTGGCTGGTATTCCTCAGTATGCCGATAGTGGCCATCAGCGTGATGAATATCATCACCACTCTCGCCTCGTTCCTGAAGCTCGACCGCCTCGTGGTTAGCCTGTTTATTTTGCTCAGCGCCTCGGCCCAGTATTTTATCTGGACCTTCGGGGTGGTTATCGATCGGGCGATGATTACCAATATTTTCGATACCACGCCCGCGGAGAGCTTTGCGCTACTCTCCGGGAAAATGGTGCTGATACTGGGGCTTTCCGGCATTCTGGCCGTCGTCGCGGCATGGTGGATCAAAATTCGCAAACCGCAGACGCTTTGGCGCAGTCTTGCCGTACGGCTGGTGAGCATCGCGGTTTCAGCGCTGCTGATTATTCTGGTCGCCGCCCTCTTCTATAAAGATTACGCTTCGCTGTTTCGCAACAACAAAGAGCTGGTAAAGTCCCTGAGCCCGTCAAACAGCATTGTGGCGGTGAATTCATGGTATGCGCATAACAGAATGGACAATCTTCCGCTGGTCAAAATTGGCGAAGACGCCGTTCAGAAGCCGCAGATGCGCAGCGGACCGCGGAAAAATCTGACCATTGTAGTGTTAGGTGAAACTTCGCGGGCGGCCAACTTCTCCCTGAACGGCTACTCTCGCGAGACCAACCCGCGTCTGAAGCAGGATAACGTGATCTATTTCGCTAATACGACTTCCTGCGGCACCGCTACCGCGGTTTCCGTCCCCTGCATGTTCTCTAATATGCCGCGCGCCCACTATGATGAAGAGCTGGCGCATCATCAGGAAGGCGTGCTGGATATCCTGCAACGGGCGGGAATTAAAGTGCAGTGGAATGACAACGACGGCGGCTGTAAAGGGGCCTGCGACCGGGTGCCGCACGAAAACGTCACCGATCTTAAGCTGAGCGGCCAGTGCATCGACGGCGAGTGCTACGACGAAGTGCTGTTCCATAATCTGGATAGCTATATCGATAATCTACAGCAGGACGGGATTATCGTTCTGCATACCATCGGCAGCCACGGGCCGACCTACTACAATCGCTATCCGGCGCAGTTTAAACAGTTTACGCCGACCTGCGATACCAATGAGATCCAGAGCTGCACCCAGCAACAGCTCACTAATACCTACGACAACACGATTTTGTATGTCGATTATGTGGTCGACAAAGCGATAAAATTACTGCAGTCGAAGCAGGATAAATTTACCACCAGCCTGGTATATCTCTCGGATCACGGAGAGTCGCTTGGCGAGGATGGGGTGTATTTGCACGGGCTGCCGTGGTCCATAGCGCCAGATACGCAAAAACATGTGCCCATGCTGCTGTGGTTGTCAGCGGATTATCAACAGCGCTATGGGGTCTCCAGCCAGTGTTTGCAGCAAAAAGCGAAAACCCAAACGTATTCGCAGGATAACCTTTTCTCCACCCTGCTCGGTCTGCTCGGGGTCAGCACTCACGAGTACCAGGCAACAGACGATATTTTAACGCCATGTAGAGAGGCAGGCCGATGAAAATTTTAGTCATTGAAGACGATGCGCTCCTGTTACAAGGATTAATTCTGGCGATGCAAAGCGAGGGCTACGTGTGCGACGGCGTCTCTACCGCCCACGAAGCCGCGCTCTCGCTGGCCAGCAACCACTACAGTCTGGTGGTGCTTGACCTCGGGCTGCCCGATGAGGACGGCCTGCACTTTCTGGCGCGCATGCGGCGAGAGAAGTTTAGCCAGCCGGTGCTGATCCTCACCGCCCGCGATACCGTTGATGAACGTATTAGCGGCCTGGATACCGGCGCGGATGACTATCTGGTTAAACCCTTCGCTCTTGAAGAGCTTAACGCGCGCATCCGCGCCCTGCTGCGTCGCCACAACAATCAGGGCGATAACGAGCTGACTATCGGTAACCTGCGCCTGAACGTCACCCGGCGGCTGGTCTGGCTCGGCGAACAGTCCCTGGATCTAACCCCGAAAGAGTACGCGCTGCTCTCCCGCCTGATGATGAAGGCGGGTAGTCCGGTACACCGCGAAATTCTTTATAACGATATCTACAGCTGGGACAACGAACCGGCCACTAATACGCTGGAAGTGCATATCCATAATTTACGCGATAAGGTGGGTAAATCGCGGATCCGCACCGTTCGCGGCTTCGGCTATATGCTGGTCGATAATACAGGAGCCGAATAACGCTATGGCTCTGTTTGTCAGTAAAAACTGGACCATGCGCCATCGGCTGCTGCTGACCATTGGCGCGATACTGGCGGTTTGCCAGCTCATCAGCGTGTTCTGGCTGTGGCATGAAAGCCAGGAACAGATTCAGCTGCTGGTGGCCAGCGCCATCGAAGGTCATAATAATCAGAAGCATATTGAGCATGAGGTTCGTGAAGCGGTAGCCAGTCTGCTGATCCCGAGCCTGCTGATTATCGGCCTGGCGCTCTATATCTCCCTGCTGGCGGTGAAAAAAATCACCAGGCCGCTATCCCGCCTCCAGCAGGAACTTGAAAGCCGTACCCCGGATAACCTGCGGCCTATCGCCCTGCAAGAGTCGGTGCCCGAAGTCACCGCGGTCACTACCGCGATTAATCAGCTGGTCTCCCGCCTTAACTTAACGCTCGATCGCGAGCGCCTGTTTACCGCCGACGTCGCCCATGAGCTGCGCACGCCCCTGGCCGGATTGCGTCTGCATCTGGAGCTGCTGGCGAAAGTGCATGGCGTTAGCGTCGCCCCGCTGATCCAGCGCCTCGATCAGATGACCAACAGCATTAATCAACTGCTTCAGCTGGCGCGGGTCGGCCAGTCTTTCTCCGCCGGCAGCTATCAGCAGGTCAGGCTGAAGGAAGATGTGATCGAGCCGCTGCGGAGCGAACTGGAGACGATGCTGGAACAGCGTCAGCAAAAGCTGGTGGTCAGCGACAAAGAGGGTGAAGCGATAGTGTCAGGTGACGCCACGCTGGTGCAGGTGATTTTACGCAATCTGGTAGAAAACGCGCATCGTTACAGCCCGACGGGTTCGACGATTAAAGTGTCGATAGCCCCCGGCCCCACGCCGGTTCTGGCGGTAGAAGATGAAGGTCCGGGCATTGATGAGGCCAAAAGCGGTGAATTGAGCAAAGCGTTCGTCCGCATGGACAGCCGCTACGGTGGTATCGGGCTCGGGTTAAGCATCGTCACCCGCATCGCCCAGCTGCACGACGCCCAGTTCTTTTTACATAACCGTCAGCCCGGGCCCGGCGTTCGCGCGTGGGTGCTTTTTCCCGACACTGTCCGTCAGAACGTCAGCACCCATTGATGAAAAAAGGCAACAACGATAACAAAAGCGCAGGTGACTGCCAGATATTCGCGGAAGGTTAATTTTTGCATGGCGCTATCCTCAGTAGATTGAGGATAGTTTCGCCAAACAATATTAAGCCAACATTAAGCATCACGGAAAATCGCGACAGAGGAGCAATAAATAGACAAAACGTGTTGCGCCTCGTTTTGGCTCATGCGCTCGCTTTTCTCTCGGGTGGCGGCTAACGCCTTACCCGCCCCACGAAAAACACCGCCCGTCCCCCCCTGAAGCACCGGTAAAGCCCGGGCGATATTTCTCTGGCAACTCCGCTACGAAGCGGCGATAAACAGATCGCGCAGCTGATGAAGCTGGTCGCGAATTTGCGCCGCCTCTTCGAACTCCAGATTCTGCGCGTGCTGCATCATCTGCGCTTCCAGCTCGTGGATCTTCTGCTGCAGCGCCTTCGGCGTGAGCGCCACGACATCCGCCTCAACCGGCGAGCGAGACTTGCCGCGCCCCTTAGTTTTCGTTTTGGCAATATTCTGACCGAGCGCCAGAATGTCGACCACTTTCTTATTCAGCCCCTGCGGAACAATACCGTGCTCTTCGTTATAGGCCTGCTGCTTCTCGCGGCGACGTTCGGTTTCACCGATCGCTTTCGCCATTGACGGCGTAATTTTATCGCCATAGAGAATCGCTTTACCGTTGATGTTGCGCGCCGCGCGGCCAATGGTCTGAATCAGCGAGCGTTCAGAGCGCAGGAAGCCTTCTTTATCGGCGTCCAGGATCGCCACCAGCGAGACTTCCGGCATATCCAGACCTTCACGCAGGAGGTTGATCCCTACCAGCACGTCAAACTCGCCGAGGCGCAGATCGCGGATAATCTCCATACGCTCGACGGTATCGATATCCGAATGCAGGTAGCGCACCCGCTCGCCGTGCTCTTCCAGATATTCGGTTAAGTCTTCCGCCATCCGTTTGGTCAGCGTGGTGACCAATACGCGCTCGTTGATCGCGGTACGCAGGCGAATTTCCGACAGCAGGTCGTCGACCTGAGTGGCTACCGGGCGCACTTCGATGACCGGATCCAGTAGCCCGGTCGGGCGGACAACCTGATCGACGACTTCGTCGCCGGATTTATCCAGCTCATAGGCGCCCGGCGTTGCCGAAACGTAGATCGTTTGCGGCGCCAGGGCCTCAAACTCTTCAAACTTCATCGGACGGTTATCCAGCGCGGACGGCAGACGGAAACCGTACTCCACCAGCGTCTCTTTACGCGCCCGGTCTCCGCGGTACATGCCGCCGATTTGCGGAATCGTGACGTGGGATTCATCAATCACCAGCAGACCATCCGCCGGCAGGTAGTCGAACAGCGTGGGCGGCGGCTCGCCCGGCCCGCGCCCTGACAGATAGCGCGAGTAGTTTTCAATCCCCGAGCAGTAGCCTAGCTCGTTCATCATTTCGAGATCGAACTGGGTACGCTGGCTGAGGCGCTGCTCTTCCAGCAGCTTATTGTTTTCCAGCAGCACCTTACGACGCTCCGCCAGCTCGGTTTTGATCTCTTCCATCGCCTGGACAATACGTTCGCGCGGAGTGACGTAGTGGGTTTTCGGGTAGACGGTAAAGCGCGGGATCGTCGACTCGATGTGGCCGGTGAGCGGGTCGAACAGCGACAGGCGCTCGACTTCTTCATCGAACAGCTCTACGCGCAGCGCGACGTCGTCAGACTCCGCCGGGAAGATATCGATCACCTCGCCGCGCACGCGGAAGGTACCCCGCTGGAAGGCCTGATCGTTGCGGGTATACTGCAGTTCAGCCAGGCGGCGCAAAATGGCGCGCTGGTCGATGATCATGCCGACCGTCAGGTGCAGCATCATCTTCAGATAGAGGTCCGGATCGCCGAGACCGTAGATGGCGGAGACCGAGGCGACCACCACCACATCACGACGCTCCAGCAGCGCTTTGGTTGCCGACAGACGCATCTGTTCAATATGTTCGTTCACCGAAGCATCTTTCTCGATGAAGGTGTCCGAGCTTGGCACATAGGCTTCCGGCTGATAGTAGTCGTAGTACGAGACGAAATACTCCACCGCGTTCTCCGGGAAGAACTCTTTCATCTCGCCGTATAGCTGCGCCGCCAGCGTTTTGTTCGGCGCCAGCACCATCGTCGGGCGCTGCAGGTCGGCAATGACGTTGGCGATGGTAAAAGTTTTACCTGAGCCGGTCACCCCGAGCAGCGTTTGATGCGCCAGGCCATCTTCCAGCCCCTCTTCCAGGCGACGAATGGCTTCCGGCTGGTCGCCGGAGGGACGGAAAGCAGAATGCAGCTTGAACGGTTTACTCATCTATCAGGACCTGAAGAAGGGTTGAACGGCAGGTCTTTAATTCTACTCGCCAGCACAGCTTTTGCCAATAAAAAATACTGGATATAAAAACAGTATTCTATTATCGTATCCGGGCGAATCAGCCCTTTTTGCCGTCAGAATAGACGAATAAATAGCGCTTTTGCGCATAATCCACCACTCTGTGGGGTTATCCCCAGAAAGTATTGACATTTAACATTTGTCAAGCGAGTGGATGAATGTTTTATGGCAGCCGGTGACACTTTTCTTACAGGCATTGCTTTTATTTAAGCATTTGAAATATAATGAAATTTAATAAAAGACGGGTTTCGCGTCAATTCGCCCGCAGGCCGCGTAGTCTCTAGCTTACCGCAAGTTTTCTAACTCTAATACACAAGGTTATCCACAGGAATAGTGGATAACTGTCTGCAGCCCCTGACCCAAGCCACCCGAACAAAACCGAGCGGACCGGCAAAACCCGCTGCGAAAAAAATTTATTGAATTTTTTTTGCTGTTTATCGGCAAAGATTAGCTGGATTTTTTATTATTTTTTGCACCACATTCCAGCGCGCGGGCACCGGGAAAGTGCAAGTGCCGTCCGATTTCTGACGCCGCCGCCTGCATTCAACGGCAAAAACCGAGAGTTCTTTTTCCTGGCAAGAGATTTGCAGCATCTTCTCGTCGCCTGATATCTCAGGAAAGGAGAAAACGTCTATGTTGAGTCTACGTGCCGTGAATCACTATTACGGAAGCCAGCACACGCTGTGGAATGTTGACCTTGAACTCTGGCCGGGGAAATGCACCTGCGTGATGGGGCGTCAGGGCATGGGTAAAACCACGCTGGTTAACTGTATTACCGGGCATCTGCCGGTCGCCAGCGGCAGTATGACCTGGCAGGACGCGGGGGCGGCTCCTTATGACCTGATGCCGCTCTCCGCCCAGTCGCGCAGCGCTATCGGCATAGGCTACGTCCCGCAGGATAAACGTATTTTTTCGCAGCTAAGCGTTGAGGAAAATCTGCATATAGCCCTTGCTGCGGGCGGCGAATCCGCATCGGGCATGGCCGGAGAGATTTATGAGCTATTTCCGGAGCTTTACGCGCTGCGCCAAAGTAAAGGGATTACCCTGACCGCCGACGACCAGTACCAGCTGGCGCTGGCGAGGGCGTTGATAACCCGCCCGCGCCTGCTGATCCTCGACGAACCCTCACGCGGCGGCGGCCCGCGCTTTTTGCACAAGCTCGGGGATTTACTGGTACGGTTGAACCGCGATATTGGCCTGACGGTGCTGATCGCCGAACAACACCTGCCGTTTATCCGTCGGGTGGCGGATCGTTTCTGTCTCCTGCACTGCGGACGCAGCGTGGCCCAGGGCGACGTTATGCAGTTGGATGCGCCGCTGCTGGCAAAATGGATGACGCCGGATCCAGCGCGCTGAGATCGAGATACTGGCCGAGATCCTCGCGCTGCTGCGCATTCGCCAGCCACGGAATTTCTCCAAGCAGCGGCGCGGGCAGTACGCGCTCTAGCGTTGCCAGATATTCAGAGTGACGCTTGCCCGGCGGCTGGATATCGTTAGCGATCCATCCCGCCAGCGGCAGTCCGGCCTGCTGCACCGCCTGAGCGGTCAGCATCGCGTGGTTGATGCACCCCAGCTTGACCCCGACGACGAGAATCACCGGTAGCCGCTCCGCCTGTACCCAATCGGCAAAGGTCAGCGTTTCTGACAGCGGCGTAAACCAGCCCCCCGCCCCTTCCACCAGTACCCAATCAGACCGTTCCTCCAGTTCGCGCAGACCTGCAGAGATCGCGGCGGCGTCAATCGGCCTCCCTTCATCGGCGCTAATGATATGCGGCGAGGTCGGCTCGGCAAAGGTAAAGGGATTAACCTGTTCGTAGCTCAGCACCGCGCGGCTATTGCGCTGCAGGGCCAACGCATCTTCATTGCGCAATCCCTGCGTCGTATGGTCGCTGCCGGAGGCCACCGGTTTATAGCCCGCGCTATGAAATCCCGCGCGGTTAGCCGCCTGCAGCAGCGCGCAGCTGGCGACGGTTTTCCCCACTTCGGTGTCGGTACCGGTAACGAAAAAACGTTTAATCACGTTCGATGACTCCTGTAAAAAGTTGGTACGTCAGCGGACTTTGTCCCTGCTGCTGCGGCCAGGCGAGCTGAAGCTGCCGCAGCTTACCGCGGCTGAGCGGCGCAGGGCTGCGTCCGTGGTGCAGATGGGTAGCGCCGATGCCTTTCAGCGAGCGCATCGCGCTGAGCGCATCGGTAAACGGCAGCGTAATGGCATGGACGCGGCCGGTCGCGCGGCGACCGGCCAGCGCATCACGCACCGCCTGCTCGCTGAGAAAACGGTTGGCGTGCGGCTGCTCATCGATAGCTCGCCAGGCCTGGTTCAGCTCTGGCAAAGAGCCCGCCAGTAGGGTACTGAACGCCACGCGTCCGCCGGGCCGCACCACCCGGGAAAGTTCGTCAAGGGCGGTGACGAGGTTGTCGCACCACTGCACCGCCAGGTTGCTCCACGCCAGGTCGACGCAGCCGTTCGCCAGCGGCAGCGCTTCGATGTCGCCTTCGACGTAGCGATGCGCGCAGCCGCCGCGGCGGGCTTCTGCCAGCATGTCGACGGAAAGGTCCAGCGCCGTCACCCAACTCCCCGCATCAAGCCAGAAGCGGCTCATGCTACCGGGGCCGCAGCCCGCGTCCAGCACCTCGGGGTAGGTTTTAATATCGAGCTGCGCCAGCAGCAGAGAGGCGCTACGCCGCTGTAATTCGTCATGCCGGGCGTACTGTCCCGCCGCGCGGCCAAACGCCGCCGCTACCGCGCGTTTATTCACCGCCGTCATGCAGTACCTCCAGCAGCCGGGCAATATCGGCGGAATCGTGCGCAGCGGTCAACGTCAGGCGCAGGCGGGCGCTACCGACGGGAACCGTCGGCGGGCGGATTGCCGTCGCCCAGCAGCCGCGCTCGCGTAGACAGGCTGCCAGCCGCAGCGCGCGAGCGTTATCGCCGACGATCAGCGGCTGAATCGCGCTGTCAGAATGGGTCAGTTCGCCGGGATAATGGGTCATTTCACGGCGAAAATCTGCAATATGGCCAGCCAGCTTTTCCCGCCGCTGCCGGCCATCGTCGCTACGTATCACCCCCAGCGCGGCGCTGAGCGCCACTGCCTGCGCCGGGGGCATGGCTGTGCTGTAAATGAGATGGCGGGCAAACTGCAGCAGATAATCCGCCAGCGCTTCGCTACAGAGGACCGCCGCCCCGCTGACGCCAAACGCTTTACCGAAGGTGACGATCAGCAAATCCGGATGAACCTGCTGGCTATAACAGCTGCCGCGCCCCTCTTCGCCGAGCGCGCCGATACCGTGCGCGTCGTCAACCAGCAGAAGCGCCCCGGCCGCCCGCGACGCTTGCTGAACCTCCGCCAGCGGCGCGCTATCGCCGTCCATGCTAAAAATGCCTTCAGTCACCACCAACTGCTGACCGGATAGCGGTTTCGCCAGCAGATCCCGCAGATGTCGGGAGTCATTGTGCTGAAAACGCCGCAGCTGCGCCGGGCTAAGGCTGGCGGCTTCCAGCAACGAGGCGTGGCTGAGACGATCGGCGACAATCCGATCCTCTTTGCCCGCGAGAGCGGCAATCACCGCCTGATTCGCGGCAAAGCCGGAAATAAACAGCAGCGCGCGCGGATAGCCCAGCCAGTCGGCCAGTTGCTCCTCCAGCACGCGGTGCGCCTCGCTGTAGCCGCTGACGTGGCCGGAACCGCCGCTGCCGACGCCGTAGCGCTCCGCGCCCTGCTGCCAGGCCTTGACGATAGCCGGATGCTGACTGAGACCCAGATAATCGTTGCTGGAAAAATTGAGCCAGCGCTGCCCTTCACGAATAAGCCAGCGTCCTGCGCCCTGGGTCACCGGCAGGCGACGGCGCAACGCATCCGCCGCCTGCCGCTCCACCAGCGCTTGTTCGATACGGTGCTGCCAGCTCATAGCGCCGCCGCGTTGTAATATTCCTCGGTATCCGGGTTCATCAATGCCTGCTCCAGGCGCTGCTGTTGGGCGTTATCGCCTTCCAGCACCGCGGTCTGCTGCGGGTTGATCCCCAGCTTGCGGAACAGCTGCAGGTCTTTATCCTCTTCCGGGTTTGGCGTGGTCAGCAGCTTGCAGCCGTAGAAAATCGAGTTCGCCCCGGCCATAAAGCACATCGCCTGGGTCTGTTCGTTCATCTGTTCGCGACCGGCTGAAAGGCGCACGTGCGAGGTCGGCATCATGATGCGCGCAATGGCGATAGTACGAATAAAATCAAAGGCATCAACGTCGTCATTATCCGCCAGCGGCGTGCCTTTGACCTTTACCAGCATATTAATCGGCACGCTTTCCGGCGGCGTCGGCAGATTGGCCAGCTGCAGCAGCAGCCCGGCACGGTCTTTGACCGTTTCCCCGAGCCCGACAATACCGCCGGAGCACACTTTAATTCCGGCATCGCGCACTTTGTCGAGGGTATCGAGGCGCTCCTGGTAAGTGCGGGTAGTAATAATATTGCCGTAGAACTCCGGCGAGGTATCAAGGTTGTGGTTGTAGTAATCCAGGCCGGCGCCGGCCAGACGCTGCGCCTGGCTCTCGTTCAGCGTGCCAAGCGTCATACATGCCTCCAGCCCCAGCGCTTTCACCCCTTTCACCATCTGCTCAAGATACGGCATATCGCGATCGTTCGGGTTCTTCCACGCCGCGCCCATACAGAAGCGGGTTGAACCGGCTTGTTTCGCCTGCCGCGCCGATTCCAGCACCTGCTCAACCTCCATCAGGCGTTCGGATTCAAGGCCGGTTTTATAGCGCGCGCTTTGCGGGCAGTATTTGCAGTCTTCCGGGCAGGCGCCGGTCTTAATCGACAGCAGCGTGCTGACCTGAACCTGGCGCGGGTCGAAGTGTTGACGGTGGACCTGCTGCGCTTCAAACAGCAGGTCCAGAAATGGTTTATTAAATAACTCAGTGACTTGCGACATTGTCCAACGTGGGTGGTGAGCCATTAGCCTCTCCAAAAGTTGTACACGTTCTATTTCACACAGCCTCTTTGTTGGCTGCCCTCGCGCACCCCAGTCACATAGTGAACTTTGCTCATGGGGTTTTCTCGTTTGCCGCCTCGATGCTGCGCGAAATATTTTGTGTACGATTCATTGTAAGTTCAGTGTAGACTTGTAAACCTAAATGTTTTCAAAATGGTTTACAAGTCGATTATGACAACGGACGATCTCGCTTTCGATCGGCGCCACATCTGGCACCCTTACACTTCAATGACTTCACCGCTGCCGGTCTATCCGGTAGTGGCCGCCCACGGCTGCGAGCTGACCCTCGCCGGCGGCGAGCCGCTGGTTGACGGCATGTCGTCCTGGTGGGCGGCGATTCATGGCTACAATCACCCGCGCCTGAATGCGGCGATGAAAGCGCAGATCGACCAGATGTCGCACGTCATGTTTGGTGGGATAACCCACCCTTCGGCGGTGGCCCTGTGCCGCCAGCTGGTGGCGATGACCCCGGAAAGCCTTGAGTGCGTGTTCCTCGCCGATTCCGGCTCCGTTGCCGTCGAAGTGGCGATGAAAATGGCGCTACAGTACTGGCAGGCGAAGGGCGACCCGCGCCGGCGCTTTCTTACTTTCCGCAACGGCTATCACGGCGATACCTTCGGCGCGATGTCGGTCTGCGATCCGATGAACTCAATGCACAGCCTGTGGCAAGGTTATTTGCCGGATAACCTCTTCGCCCCGGCGCCGCAGAGCCGCTTCGACGGCGACTGGGATGAGCGGGATATGGCGCCGTTCGCCCGACTGATGGCCGCCCATCGTCATGAAATCGCCGCGGTGATCCTCGAGCCGATTGTTCAGGGCGCGGGCGGAATGCGGATGTACCATCCCGAGTGGCTCCGGCGGATCCGCAGAATGTGCGATCGCGAAGGTATCCTGCTGATCGCCGATGAGATTGCCACCGGGTTCGGCCGCACCGGTAAGCTGTTTGCCTGCGAGCACGCGGGGATTACGGCGGATATTCTGTGCCTTGGCAAAGCGCTAACCGGCGGCACCATGACGCTCTCCGCCACCCTCACCACGCGTCAGGTGGCGGAAACCATCAGCGACGGTGAAGCGGGCTGCTTTATGCACGGACCGACCTTTATGGGCAATCCGTTGGCCTGCGCGGTGGCGACCGAGAGTCTGCGTCTGCTGGAAAGTGGCGAGTGGCAGCAGCAGGTGGCGGGGATCGGAGTGCAGCTCAACGCCGAGCTGGCCCCGGCGCGCGAATCTGAACAGGTTGCCGACGTGCGGGTCTTAGGGGCGATTGGCGTGGTTGAGACGCATCGACCGGTTAATATGGCCGCCCTGCAGCGCTTCTTCGTCGAACAAGGCGTGTGGATACGCCCGTTCGGTCGCCTGATCTATCTGATGCCGCCGTACATCATTACGCCGGAGCAGCTAAGCCGCCTGACGCGGGCGGTTAACATCGCCGTTCAGGATGAAACATTTTTTAGCGAATAAGAGACGGTAAAGGCGCGGCGCACGCGCTACACTTCTTTGCGAATCAGTGAATTAATGCGAGGAGAGACGATGAAATTAATCAGTCATGATTTGCAGGACGGCGAGAAGCTGCCTAATCGCCATGTCTTCAACGGCATGGGCTACGATGGCGATAATATTTCACCGCACCTGGCGTGGGATGAGGTGCCGGCCGGCACTAAAAGCTTTGTGGTGACCTGTTTCGATCCCGATGCGCCGACCGGTTCCGGCTGGTGGCACTGGCTGGTGGCCAACCTTCCCGCCGATACCCGCGTGTTACCGCAGGGAGCCGGTTCCGGCCAGGCCGAACTGCCCGAAGAGGCGATTCAGACTCGTACCGATTTCGGTCAGACCGGATACGGCGGCGCAGCGCCGCCGAAGGGCGAGACCCATCGTTATATCTTTACCGTCCACGCGCTGGACGTCGAAAAAATTGCGGTCGATGAGGGCGCAAGCGGCGCGATGGTCGGCTTTAACGTCCATTTCCACAGCCTCGGCAGCGCGTCGATTACCGCCCTGTTTAGCTAATCCCCGGATGGCGGCGTAAACGCCTTATCCGGGCTACAGGTGAGTGCGATTGGGTAGCCCGGGTAAGGCGTCAGCCGCAACCCGGGTAAACCAAAACAATCACGACTCCGTCACCGCCTGCACGGCGTTTTTGCGCACCCGCGCGAACCACACCGCCGTCAGCAGGCCGAGCCACACCAGACCGGCGATCAGCGCAATCCGCGTCTCTTCCACCATCCCCAGCACCGCAATAACCAGTCCCATAAACAGTAGCGTCAGCAGCGGCGCAACCGGCCAGAACGGCACCGGAAACGCGATAGCGCTACGCTCCTCAGCGGACAGACCGCGACGCATCGCAAAGTGGGCCAGCAGGATCATTAACCAGACCCATACCGTCGCGAAGGCCGCCAGCGAGGCAATCAGCACAAACACCTGCTCCGGCATCAGATAATTCAGCACCACCGCCGCCAGCAGCGCCACGCCCATGACCACCACCGTCATCCACGGCACCCCGTTGCTGGCGATGCGCTGGAAGCTCTTCGGCGCCAGCCCCTCTTTCGCCATACCGTACATCATGCGCCCCGCGCCAAAAATATCGCTGTTAATCGCCGAAATGCTGGCGCTGATGACGATGATATTCAGAATGGTGGCCGCTGCCGGAATGCCCAGGCCATCGAAGATCAGTACGAAAGGACTACCTCGCTCGCCGAAGCTGTTCCACGGGAAAATCGCCATCAGAATCGCCAGGGTGCAGACATAAAACAGCACGATACGCAGCGGAATCGTATTGATCGCCTGCGGGATCACCTTGTTCGGATTCTTCGCTTCCGCAGCGGTGACGCCGATGATCTCAACGCCGCCAAAGGCAAACATGACGATTCCGAGCGAAGCCACGATCCCCTCCCAGCCGTTAGGGGCAAAGCCGCCGTGACTCCATAGGTTATCCAACCCGGTTGCCGGGAAGGCGTTACCGAATCCGAAGAAAATAATGCTGCCGCCCGCCACAATCATGGCAATAATCGCCACCACTTTGATTAGCGACAGCCAGAACTCCATCTCGCCGAAAACGCGCACGCTGCACAGGTTCATGGCGCCGATAAAAAAGATAATGCTCAGCACCCAGATCCAGCGCGGAACATCGGGATACCACAGCCCCATGTAGATGCCGAAAGCGGTCACGTCCGCGAGGGCGACGATCACCATCTCAAAGGTGTAGGTCCAGCCGGTAATAAACCCCGCCAGCGGGCCAAGATACTGTCGCGCGTAGCTGCTGAAGGAGCCGGAAACCGGGTTGCGTACCGCCATTTCCCCCAGCGCCCGCATCACGATAAACACCGCCGCGCCGCCAATCAGATAGGCCAGCAGTACCGCCGGGCCTGCGGCCTTGATCGCCGATGCCGAGCCGTAGAACAGCCCGGTGCCGATGGCGGAACCGAGCGCGATAAAACGAATGTGACGGGCATTCAGCCCGCGCAGCAGGTGTGGCTTGTTTTGTTGTTGCATATGCAAGTGTCCTGATAGTTTTTATACGACGACAAATATGCGTGTAGGGTGGCCAGAAGGAAGATATCCTCCCGGCGCAGGTACAGAGAACAGCGATGGTTTAGCGTTGGTCTGAGAGCACGGCAGGCAGCAGCCGCGTAAGATGACGTGCAGCCAGAAGCGCAATGGCGTTTTCGATATCCGGAGCGAAGAAGCGGTCTTCGGTGTAGTGGGTCACCCGCTCGCGCAGCAGGTGGCGCGCCTCTTCCAGCAGCGGACTGCTGGTCAGGCCTTCACGCATATCCAGACCCTGCGCGGCAGCCAGCCACTCTACGGCCAGCACGCCGCGGGTATTTTCCGCCATCGCCCACAGGCGGCGACCGGCGGCTGGCGCCATTGAGACGTGGTCTTCCTGGTTAGCGGAGGTCGGCAGGCTGTCCACGCTGTGCGGATGCGACAGCGCTTTGTTTTCGCTGGCCAGCGCCGCCGCCGTCACCTGGGCGATCATAAAGCCGGAGTTGACGCCGCCGTTTTTCACCAGGAAAGGCGGCAGCTGCGACATATGGCTGTCCATCATCAGGGCGATTCGGCGCTCGGACAGCGAGCCAATTTCGGCAATCGCCAGCGCGATATTATCCGCCGCCATCGCCACCGGTTCGGCGTGGAAGTTGCCGCCGGAGATCACGTCGTTCTCGCTGGCAAATACCAGCGGGTTATCGGAGACCGCGTTGGCTTCAACCAGCAGCACTTCCGCCGCCTGGCGAAGCTGGGTCAGGCAGGCTCCCATCACCTGCGGCTGACAGCGCAGAGAATACGGGTCCTGCACCTTGGTGCAATTATGGTGTGATTGGGAAATTGCGCTGTCATCGGTCAATAGGTGGCGATAGAGCGCCGCGGCGTCAATCTGTCCCCGCTGGCCGCGCGCTTCATGAATACGCGGATCAAATGGACGACGCGATCCAAGCGCCGCCTCGGTGGTTAACGCCCCGCAGACCACTGCGGAAGCAAACAGGTCTTCGGCTTCGAACAGCCCGCGCAGGGCAAACGCCGTCGATGCCTGCGTGCCGTTGAGCAGCGCCAGCCCCTCTTTTGCCGCCAGAGTAATCGGCTCAAGCCCCGCCTGACGCAGCGCTTCCGTCGCCGGTAGCCACTCCCCTCCGCGCACCCGCGCTTTGCCCTCGCCAAGCAGGGTTAAGGACATATGCGCCAGCGGCGCGAGATCGCCGGACGCGCCGACCGATCCCTTCGCCGGGATCCACGGCGTTACCCCGGCGTTGACCAGGCCGATCAGCGCCTGAATCACGCTCAGGCGAATGCCGGAAAAGCCGCGCGACAGGCTATTAATTTTCAGCACCATAATCAGACGCGCGAGATCGTCATCCAGCGGTTCGCCGATCCCCGCCGCATGCGACAATACCAGTGAGCGCTGGAGATTTTCCAGGTCTTCGGTGGAGATACGGGTTTGCGCCAGCAGGCCAAAACCGGTGTTGATACCGTAGGCGGTGCGGCCTTCCGCCAGAATCGCGTTGACGCAGGCAACGCTGTCATCAATCGCCGCGAACGCGCTTTCGTCTAGCGTAATGTTCAGCGGCTGGCTGTAGACGTCGCGCAGCTGCGACAGGCTGAGTTGGCCCGGAATCAGTGTTAAAGCGTTCATTTAGCGTGCCCCTGCGTTGCTGCTACCATCGGAAGATTCAAACCTTGTTCTGTCGCGCACTCAATGGCGATGTCGTAACCCGCATCGGCATGACGCATGACGCCGGTCGCCGGGTCGTTGTGCAGAACGCGGGCGATACGCGCCGCCGCTTCATCGGTACCGTCGCAGACGATAACCATGCCGGAGTGCTGCGAAAAGCCCATCCCTACCCCACCGCCGTGATGCAGCGACACCCAGGTCGCGCCGCTGGCGGTATTCAGTAAAGCGTTGAGCAGCGGCCAGTCGGAAACGGCGTCGGAACCATCGCGCATCGCTTCCGTTTCGCGGTTCGGGCTGGCGACGGAGCCGGAGTCAAGATGGTCGCGGCCGATGACGATCGGCGCGGAGACTTCGCCGCTGCGCACCATTTCGTTAAACGCCAGCCCCAGCTTCTGCCGCCACTCCAGTCCTACCCAGCAGATACGCGCCGGTAGTCCCTGGAAGCTGATACGCTCGCGGGCCATATCCAGCCAGTGATGCAGGTGCTTATCGTCTTTAACGATCTCTTTCACTTTCGCGTCGGTTTTATAGATGTCCTGCGGGTCGCCGGACAGGGCAACCCAGCGGAACGGACCGATGCCGCGGCAGAACAGCGGGCGGATATAGGCGGGAACGAAGCCCGGGAAAGCAAACGCGTCGTCAACGCCCATATCCTGAGCCATCTGGCGAATGTTATTGCCGTAGTCAAACGTCGGCACGCCCATTTCGTGGAATGCCAGCATCGCCTGCACGTGGTCGGCCATTGAGCGTTTTGCCGCCAGGATAGTGCCCTGCGGGTCAGACTCGGCTTTAGCCTGATACTCTTCCCAGGTCCAGCCTTTCGGCAGATAGCCGTGCAGCGGATCGTGGGCGCTGGTCTGATCGGTCACCATATCCGGACGCACGCCGCGCTTCACCATTTCCGGCACGATTTCCGCCGCATTGCCGCATAGCGCGATAGAGATCGCCCGACCTTCGGCGGTGTATTTTTTAATGCGCGCCAGCGCGTCATCCAGCGACGTCGCCTGTTCATCAACGTAGCGGGTACGCAGGCGGAAATCGATGCGGCTCTGCTGGCATTCGATATTCAGCGAGCAGGCACCCGCTAAGGTCGCGGCCAGCGGCTGCGCGCCGCCCATGCCGCCCAGACCAGCTGTCAGTACCCAGCGGCCCTTCAGGCTACCCTGATAGTGCTGGCGACCGGCCTCAACAAAGGTCTCATAGGTGCCCTGCACGATGCCCTGGCTGCCGATATAGATCCAGCTGCCGGCGGTCATCTGGCCGTACATCGCCAGCCCTTTGGCATCCAGCTCGTTAAAGTGTTCCCAGGTTGCCCAGTGCGGCACCAGGTTGGAGTTAGCGATCAGCACCCGCGGCGAGTTTTCATGGGTTTTGAAGACGCCCACCGGCTTGCCGGACTGCACCAGCAATGTTTCGTCGCTCTCGAGGTTTTTCAACGCCTTCACGATGGCGTCGTAGCATTCCCAGTTGCGCGCCGCGCGTCCAATACCACCGTACACCACCAGCTCATGCGGGTTTTCGGCGACATCCGGGTCGAGGTTATTCATGAGCATACGCAGCGGGGCTTCGGTCAGCCAGCTCTTCGCATTTAACGTCGTGCCACGCGGTGCACGTACGTCCTGCTGGCGGTATTTGCTTTGCGACATCGGGGGTTCTCCTGACAATTAACGTTGTGTACGTAAATACATATACTTGTCTATACAAGCATGCGCAAGACAGGATTTAACAGAAATGATACATTTTTGTTATATTGCGTCAGCAATCACGTTTTGCCGACGCGCAGAGCGTTCAGGAGCCAAAATGGCCCTGGAGACGGTAGCGGCTGCCGGGGAAAAGCAGGCGCGCGTGGGAGACAATATGGGTGGTGGACCAGGTACGGCGGCGGATCAGCAGACACGGGTCGTGGGCATGAATATGCAGCAGCGCGCACTCCTCCGCCGTAGCCTGCACTGCCTCAACAATGTGCTCTCCCTCGGTTAAGGGGGCGATCAGCGACAGATAGTCGTGGGGAGTGGTGACGGTGTAGTCCTGATGCAGATAGTCCGGCACCACGGCGGCGTTAACGCAGCGGTCCTCAATCTGTACCGGGATCTCATTTTCAAAATGCACCATCAGCGAATGGAAAATGCGCGTTCCGGCGGCTACGTTCAGCGCTGCGGCCTGAATCAGGTCAGCCTGAGTTTCCTCCAGCAGCAGCACCTCGCAGCGGTGCTGATGATGGCGAGAGGCGATTTCTTCAGCGATGCTGCGCACTTCAAACAGCGCCGACTGCCCTTTTGGCTCCGCAACAAACGTTCCCACTCCCTGTAATCGCACCAGCAGGCCTTCATCGGTCAGCTCGCGCAGCGCCCGGTTAATGGTCATACGGCTAAAGCCAAACTGCGCCACCAGCTCCGCCTCCGAGGGGATGCGATCGTGCGGCCGCCAGACGCCGCTGTGGATCTTTTCGCTAATATCCTGTTTCACCTTTTCATAGAATGGCGCAGGCGCGGAACGAGGTTGCGATGAGAACATGGCCGGGCTTCCTTGTGCTAATGGGCAGCGAAACGTCCAGAATATACTGAATCGCTATTGCCACCAATGGGCGATTTGCCACGCCAGACGCGCTGCCGCGCGGGCTCCCTGGCTATCAATATCGTACTGCGGGTTAAACTCGACCAGATCAACCGCCTGGAGCTTACCGCTGCGGCACAGCGGCTCGACGATGCGCAGCAGCGTCGCCAGCGGAACGCCGAGCGCGGCCGGCGCGGACACTGCGGGCATTTCACGCGCGGGCAGCACGTCGAGATCGATAGTCAGATACAGGCGATCGTAGCGGGCAATAAGATGCTCGATTTGCGGGATAACCCGCGCTTCAAAGGCGAAGAGCACCGCTAAATCGTCAATGATCGTCACCTCGCGGCGGGCAGCTTCGTCCAGCAGCGCCCGGGTATTAGCGGCGTAACTCACGCCGATACAGGTGTAGTGAAAAGCGCGCCGCTGCGCTTCACAGGCCAGCGCCAGCTGACGAAACGGCGTACCCGAGCTGGCCCGGTCGGCAATACGTAAGTCCAGATGCGCATCAAGGTTAATAATGCCAACCTCATCTGTGGGAAACGCGTCCAGCACGCCGGCGCCGTGGCCGAAAGCCGTCTCGTGACCGCCGCCCAGCACCAGCGTACGCTTGCCCGCGCGTTGGCAGGCCGTAACCGCTTCGCGCAGCGCCTGCTGCGCCGCTTCCAGCGCGTCGCCCTCTACGCTGACGCTCCCCATATCCACGCAGCGGTCGTGGCCGTCGTGGCTGGCCATATTCGCCAGCGCCCGGCGCAGGATTTCCGGGCCTTTAGCAGCGCCGGTTCGTCCTTTATTACGCCGAACCCCTTCGTCGCAGGCGAATCCCAGCAGAGCAATGTCACCGGGCTGCGCCTGCGGTTCAAAACGTTCGACGCGGGCGATAGTCTGAAACAGACGCAGCGCGTTGGCCGCCTCCGCGCTATCGTCGCGTCCCTGCCAAATCTCGGCGGGCGTCGGTTGCCATAGCTTCATACGATCTCTCCTCGCACCACACGCTGCCAGAGCGGACTGCGCCCCGGCTCATAAACCATCTCAACCGGATGCGCCGCATCCCAGATAGCAAAATCGGCAACGAAGCCCGCCGCCAGCTGACCGTGGCTCGCCTGACGGCCCAGCGCCTGCGCCGCATGACGGGTTACGCCTGCCCACGCCTCCTCCGGCGTCAGGCCAAATTTCACGCAGGCCATATTCATCGCCAGATGCAGGCTGGCGAAGGGGCTGGTGCCGGGGTTGTAGTCCGTCGCCACCGCCATCGGAACCTGATATTCGCGCAGCAGTTCAACCGGCGGCCTGCGGGTTTCGTTAAGGAAATAGAACGCGCCGGGCAGAAGCACCGCCACGGTGCCGCTGCGGCTCATCGCCGCCGCGCCCTCTGGGGTCAGGTATTCGATATGGTCGGCAGACAGGCCTTTATAGCGGCTCACTAATTCGGCGCCGCCCAGCGAAGAGAGCTGCTCAACGTGACCTTTTACCGGGATACCTAATGCCTGGGCCGTACTGTAAACCCGTTCAGTCTGCGCGGGGGTAAAGCCGACGTTTTCGCAGAAGGCATCGACGATTTCGAATAACCCCTCTTCCCACAGCGCCGGGAGAAGAGTCTGGCACACCAGATCGATATAGCCGTCCGGGTCGCCTTGATACTCCGGCGGCGTGGCGTGGGCGGAAAGCAGCGTTGGCGAAATCTCCACGGCATGCGTCGCGGCAAGCTGTTGTATCACGCGCAGCATTTTGCGCTCGTTTTCAAGGTCCAGCCCGTAGCCGGATTTAATCTCCAGGGTGGTGACGCCTTCGCGCAGCAGACGAGCCAGCCGCTGGCGGGCCAGCGCCAGCAGCTCCGCTTCGCTGCTTTCCCGGGTGGCGCGCACGGTCGCGTTAATGCCGCCGCCGTTTGCGCTAATGGTCTGGTAGGAAACGCCGTTGAGGCGCTGCTCCCACTCCTGCGCCCGGCTGCCGCCAAAAACCAGATGCGTATGGCAATCGATCAGCCCCGGCGTAAGCAGCCTGCCGCCGAGGTCGATACTTCGGCCGGCTGGCGCATCGCCTTCGGGCACAATGGCCTCAATACGGCCATCGCGCACCAGCAGCACGTGGTCCTCCAGCAGGCCATAAGGCCGGGAGTATCGAGGGTCGAGGGTAGCAAGGCGGACGTTTCGCCAGATTACGCGTTCGGAAAGAGTCTGTGTCATTGCGGTCAACTTGTCATGGGTTGTATAGACATTTATTTTGATTCCACGAGAAATGTCAACTCAGACCGGGGCAAATGTTATTTATTTGTGATCAAAAGCGGCCCGTTTCCGGCGCTGAATATGTAAAGGAAGCAACTTTTTTGCGCTACATCTTCCCGTTTCGCTTAAGTTGGTATAAAACAGCAGGCTTTAAAGGACTTATCCCCTTAATTTATTCTTGCCCGGAGCAACATGAACACATATTCCGTTTCCCGCCTGGCGCTGGCGCTGGCCTTTGGCGTGACGTTGTCCGCCTGTAGTTCGACGCCTGCCGATCAACAGCCCTCAACGCAGACTGCGCCGGGCACGGCCTCTCGTCCTGTTTTAACCGCCGATGAAGCAAAAAACTTTTTACCGGCGAGCTATTTCCAGTCTCTGGATCCTAACGCTGCGGCGTGGAGCCCATCCGCCATCAGCCTGCCGGCGCAGCCGGATTTTGTCGTGGGTCCCGCGGGCGCGCAGGGCGTAACGCATACCACCATTCAGGCCGCGGTGGATGCGGCGATTACCCGCCACTCCAACCGTCGTCAGTTTATCGCCATTATGCCGGGCGAATATGCGGGCACCGTATACGTTCCGGCGGCGCCTGGCGCGCTGACCCTGTACGGCACCGGCGAGAAGCCGATTGACGTCAAAATCAGCACAGCGCTTGATTCAGAAATGGATCCGGTCTCCTGGCGTCACCAGGTCAATCCGGGCGGTAAATATATGCCGGGTAAACCGGCCTGGTATATGTACGACAGCTGCCAGAGCCGACGTGCCGCCACCGTTGGCGTTATGTGTTCCGCGGTATTCTGGTCGCAGAACAACGGCCTGCAGCTGCAGAATCTGACCATCGCCAACAACCTTGGCGACAGCGTTGACGCGGGGACGCATCAGGCGGTGGCGCTGCGTAACGATGGCGATCGGGTACAGATTAACAATGTTAATATCCTTGGCCGCCAGAATACCTTTTTCGTGACCAACAGCGGCGTGCAAAATCGCCTGCAGGATAACCGCCAGACCCGTACGCTGGTCAGCAACAGCTATATAGAAGGCGATGTGGACATCGTTTCCGGTCGCGGAGCGGTCGTGTTTGAGAATACCGACTTCCGCGTAGTCAACTCGCGCACCCAGAAAGAGGCTTACGTTTTCGCCCCTGCCACCCTGAAAAGCGTGACCTACGGCTTCCTGGCGATCAACAGCCGCTTTACGGCGTCCGGCGATAACGTCGCGCAGCTGGGCCGCTCGTTAGACGTTGACGGCAATACCAATGGCCAGGTCGTTATTCGCGACAGCGTCATTAACGAAGGTTTTAACATTGCCAAACCGTGGGCTGATGCGGTCGGTTCCAATCGTCCGTTCAGCGGCAATACCGGAACGGCGGATGCCAAAGGCAACCCGCAGCGTAATCTGAACGACGCTAACTTCAATCGCATGTGGGAATACAATAACCGCGGCGTGGGGAGCTTCGTCGTCGCTGAACCGAAACAGTAACGCCTGACTCGAAGGGGGAGCGCCTCCCCCTTTCTCCTCCTCTTTCCTGCTCCCCCTTTCCGTTGCAAATCATTACCTGGCGTCATGAGGCTCTTTCTTCAGGGCTGGCGTCAATCCTGTACAAGTTTTTCACATTTTTATTACACAATAAAATCATTAAAATCATACAGTTAAATTTATTTGTTAAAAAAACCCACTAAATGTACAAAATTTTTCTGCAAAAATTGTACATCCTGAAAATCGTGACTATAGTTATTACGTAAGTTTTGATTACTCTGCATTACCGAATTCTTATGAATTAAAAATTGCACACCATTTCTCTGAAATGGTGAAAAAACCGTATAGCAAAGATGATGTTATCACTCATCTTTGTTAGTTGATTATGGCTAAAATAACCTGGGATTAACCATGCAGATAAAGAACACCATTCCAGCAGAATTTATATTTAACTCTGCGTTGCTGAAAAACATCGAACATATGGTGCGAATGGAGAACGAGGCCGTGAGCAATGAACGTTTAATCGTTGAAGTTCAGCGCCGTCTGAATGTCGAGAAAAATGAAATACTCGCTGACTTATACACCCAGACGCTGCATATGTTACGCGCGAAAAATCATCACTAAGCGTGACTTGTTAAAGTATTCTTTAATTAACACTTCTGCCTCGGAGGACAAATGAATAACGACAAGCAAGGTCTCTTTTTTAATCATTACGATCTTTGGATTAACAATAACCTTCTTCGTCAAGGATTACAGCTTGTACTAGATTCATTATCACCAGGCTGTTTTCATGGAAAATACGTCTTTTTCACCAGCGATAACTATTATGCGGTGCTCAATCATCATTACGACCGCAAAAGAGTTCGTTTTGTCCTGCTCACCGACGGCAACGATCTGAACTTCCTTAGCGAAATTCCGATGTACAGAATTCCTGCGCGCTCAACGCCCGCTGAGATAAAATCTTTTATTCTTCGCCCGACGTTGTTTGGTAAAAAACCTGACAGTGAAGCTGAAAGTATTGTTTTTACCAACCGCGAAAAAGAAGTGATTCGCCTGATGAACGATGGCGAAGCGATGGTTAATATTGGGAAGTCACTGAATTTACATATTAAAACAATTTACCAAATTCGCCTGACCTTAATTAAAAAACTAGGCTGTTCTGGTCGCACTGATTTTTTTAATATTAGCCGCAGCGAAACATTTAAAGCCTGGACTCAGCAAAATTTCTGATAGTTTACCTGCCAGCGCATGTTGTCATGCTTCAGGAAGACAAGCGGCGGAAAAACATCTCTAAGAATGTTCCGCTGCTAACCCTCTAAGTCGCTTACTCTCCGTGAAACTCGATGGTAAAGCCCTGACTTTGCCAGTGGCTAAGTAATTCTGCCTGCAAAGGGGTCAGCGCGCGGCCGGTCCAGACAAAGATGTGCTGACCAGGGAACAGTTCCGGGCGAGGAGAGTCGAGCGGTTCCGCCAGCACATTAACGTGCCAGGCGCGCTGGGACAATCGCCATGCTTCCAGCCACAGGCGAGTGCGATCTTCATTACCCCATCCTACTAACAGCGTCTCTTTACCCACCTTCTTACGCGATTCCGCAAGGATGGACGCCACGCAATCTATCAAAATGCCATCCAGCATACTGATGATAGCCAGGGAAGTGTTCTGGTCGAGATTAAGCTTGCTGCGCACGGGGACAAACAGCCGGTCAATAAGTTTATCTACGGGATATTCATGGCTGAGGGACATGATGCGGGTGCGTAATTTTGAGGGCTGGACACCTCGCAGAAGCGTCATCATCTCTTCCTGGAGCAGGACGGCTGCGTCTTGCGTTTCAGGCTGATGGCCTTCCAGAAGCGCCTTAACTTTGCCAACGGAGACGCCGCGATCGATCCAGCGTTTGATTTCCTCAATCCGCTGAACGTCCTCCTCGTCAAACTGGCGGTGTCCACCCTCGCTTCTCTGCGGCTTCAGCAGACCGTATCTACGCTGCCATGCACGCAAAGTAACAGGGTTGATTCCGCAACGTTCGGCAACTTCACCGATGCTGTAATATGCCATTAGCGCCCTCTAACCTGATAATACTTTACCGACTAAATTAACTAATTTAGACGAGTTGTACAATTAACTTTTCTTGTACAGCTAAAATTAACAGGTCGGACGCCAATGTACACAGCAAAAAACAAGGCTTATTTTGCCGTTATACACGGCTTTTTAAGCGAAACGCTGCGCTGACCAGCGTTCAAAAAATTAAAGAAGCTCGCAGGCTATTTTTTTCTCCGGCCAGGCTACCGGCGGAATGCCCCCGAAGCACGGGCTGGCAAATAAATTTCCCTGGAAATGCGTAATCCCCGCTGATTCCAGCCACATCCACTCTTCCGCCCGCTCAACCCCCACCGCTGAAATGGCAATTTCCAGGGAATTACAACATTTAATAATCGCCTGAACGATTGCCTGTTTCGGGCCGTGCTTATGGATATCTTTGACCAGCTGGCGATTAATCTTAATGCGGTCCGGCTGAAACTGCGCCAGCAGCACTAGCCCGGCAAACCCGGCGCCAAAGTGATCGATAGCCACGCGAATTCCCGCAGATTTTAGCTTTCGTACTGAATCGGTAAATTCATCAACGCGAGAAATCGCTTCGCTCTCGGTGAATTCCACAATAATTTGCTCGGGAATCAAACCACTGGCTTCAATTTCAGCCAACAGAAATTCGACAGCGTTGGGAACATTGACCAGCGTCATGGGTAACAGATTAATCGACAAGGTGCGTCCACGAAGATGCAAACGTCCCGCCATGGCGAAGGCGATGCGCTTACTGTGCAGATCCGTCCAGTAGATTTCCTCTCGCGAAAGTCCGTCAAAATAGACCGCTGGCGATTCACCGGAGTTGGTGCGCAGCAGCGCTTCATAGGAGACGACCTCTTTGGCAAACGGATCGATCACCGGCTGAAAAGCAAAGCTGCACTCGGCCTGCTCGAGCGGGGTTTCAGGATACCAGGCCTCGTCTTCTATCACAAAGTCCCAGCTTTCGGCCGCAGGAATTTCGTAATAGTTCTCCTTTTCCGTGGCTTCGACGAAGGTACGGAAAAAGTGGAGAGCTCTGTCGTCATAGATGAGCTGATATTTCGAGGTTCCTTTATCCAGTACGGCCTGCAGAACTTCATCGCGGTCAAACTCTCGTAAATCAAAGAGTTCCATACCGATTTTGCCAAAGCGACGGGTCGGCCCATGGTCTCTGAGGAGCTCAACGAGGTTATGGTGCCGCGGGTCTTCGCAAATATGGCGATAAATTTCCTCAACCTTCTCTTCAGGTCCTTCTAATAGTTGAAAAAAATGGGTGCCGTTAAAAAGCAAAATACCCGACACGTCTTCCTGACCATTTTTTACATTTGCTGCAGCAACCATGCTTTCGAGCGATTTAATTGACACGTTGTCGCAGATATGGCTGCGATAAATGATGGTAGTGAGCATGAAATTTCCGACAGAAGAGATGAATGCTAATGAGATATTACAGTAGCAGGTCTACCCACATAAGTCCTGTAAAACAGCGCGCGTCCTTAACAAATAAATCACATTAACATCCTCTTTTCGCTGACATTCTTACCATCCTGCACACCTGTACAAGCCGTACATCTCCACTCGCTGTTTACCTTAAGATTTGTACAATTTTAAAAGCATACAAATCAATATGTTATAAAAAATATTAAGAAAATTAACATATTTTTTCCATTTTCTATGTACAAGTTGGCAAACATTGTATAACTTTAATCGCAACTTTACTGATAATTGAACTGACAGGAGCACATATGCAGCAGAACGGTTACATTCCTGACACGGCTAACGCTATTGCCCATTACTTCAATAAAGCTTCGTTGCCTTCTCAGCAGGAAACGTTGGGACAGATTGTTATGGATATCCTGAATGAAGGACGGAACCTGAATCGCAAATCCCTGTGTACGAAACTGCTGAGTCGCCTTGAAGTGGCTTCAGAACCTGAAGAAGAAAACCATTATCAAACGTTGATTGGTCTCTTGTTTGAGCATCAGGGGTAAAAGTAGCTTCAGTTATCTGGTGATTTAAGTCGTTACTGAATGAGGAAATATAGGGGATGGGCCAGTATCTGACACGGATTACCGGCTTGCTACTAAATTCCCAGTCAAGGAGATGACAATGATCAGAGATACCGTTATGAATCACAATGATTATGATCCATTAACCGATGTATTGATTGGAGAGGCTGTCCTCTCGCTACTCAAAAGCAAGGGGCCTATTAGTAAACAAGCACTGATCGGTAAACTCCAGGCCATGCAGGCCGGAGAACAAGATAACAAGCGGCGGAATGCAATTGGGCGTATTATCGATGAAATCAGTAATATGGTAGCTCGCCGTGGAAACAACAAAACTGTGGGTACTTCAGGCGCTAAACATAATTGGGATAAGCCGAATTCATTATTAGGCTCCCCTCAGCAGCCAGGTACTAATAAAATACACTGACCTCTAACGGTCGAATGTTTAACTCACAACGTAGAGAATATGATGAGACAGACTATGCATCAGCAACCGGATATTTACGCAGGCCTGAACGATACCGCACTCTCTGAATATTTCCGCAACGCAGGAGACAGGCTGATCGATGAATCAGCGGTGATGTCACTGGCTATCAGTAGCATCCTGGAGTCTGAGGGGCATCTCAACAATAAAGCGATTATTCTGTGGTTAATTACGGCGCTGGAGACTACCAGCGATATCGTAACCGCCGACGTTATCCGCAAAACGCTGGAAATCGTCGTAAGCTACACCATGGATGATATCTGATTTTTTAACCGGCAGTCATTCACAGGGATGTCACCTATCGCTAAGCGAATGGTTGTTTCGTTATATAGCTGTGGATACATCTACAATCCATGCGCAATATTATTGTTCTTAACACTCGCCTCCGCTGAGCAGATGACTCATCTGCTCAGAGGCGTGTGTTAATTATAAATAAGATTTAATTTATTTTTGCTCGCCCTCGCCAGAAATAAACGCGATAGTTTTTGTTTCAATAAAGCCTGCGGTATTGGGTTATATGACCGCCGCCAGACGGCGAATCCCCTCTGCCAAAACCTCTGGCGGATGGTTTGCAAAGCCAAGCAATATTCCCTCACGTGACATTGGCCGCTGGCAATAGCGCGCAAAAGTTTGTACACCTAAGCCTATCTGGCGCGCCTTCCGCACCACCTCCTGTGCCCGTAAGCCATCCAGCAGCCAGCAGACTAAATGCACGCCGGAATCCGTAGGATGCACCAGCATGCGCCCGGAAAAATAGAATTTAATCGCCGCCTCCAGCGCGCTTTTTCGCTCAAAACAGGCTTTACGGATCCGACGAACGTGGCTGGCATAGTGCCCCTCGCGGATGAAACGCGCCAGAACGGCCTGTTCCAGATATCCGCTACAGAGGTCAGTATAATATTTGGTGATGGCAAACTGTTCGCGCAAATGCTCGGGGACAACTAAAAAGCCCAGACGAAATGCCGGATACATCATCTTAGAGAATGTACCCGCATAGATGACCCGCTGATGTTTATCCAGCCCCTGTAACGCCTGCAGAGAGCGGGCGGCATAGCGAAATTCGCTATTGTAATCATCTTCGAATATCCAGGCGCGGTTAGCTTCCGCCCACTCCAGCAGAGCAAGCCTCCGCGGCAGACTCAGCGTGCCGCTGAGCGGAAACTGATGCGACGGCGCGGTATAGACCAGCTTAGCCCCGGGATAATGGTCTATTCCATCCTGAATATCCATGCCCTCATCGTCAACCCGAACGGGCCGAACAACGGCTCCCCTGGCGGCGAATGCGCCGCGAGCGCCGTTATATCCGGGATCGTCCAGCCAGACTTCATCGCCCTTTTCCAGTAAATCCTGCGCGGCGATCGTCAACGCTTGCTGAATGCCGTTAACAATAATCACCCGATCTTCATGGCAATTTACGCCGCGCGTCGCCTGTATATAGTCGCTGATTGCCTGACGCAGCGGCAGGAATCCCCAGGAGGAGGCGTGCGATGCGAGTTCACGGCGCGATTGCCGCCAGACGCGCCCCAGCAATCGCCCCCACAAAGCATGAGGGAAAAGATCGGTACAGCCGATACCGACGGCGAAAACCGCGCCCATCTCTCCGCTATCTTCGCTTTCCGTCCATGAGGGTACCAGGGCTGACACATCAGGGTTCAGCGGCCCAACGCTGGCTATTGCCGTTTCCGGCGCCGTCGGCGACCCGTACTCGCTAATGACGTGATCCGGAATATGGTCGCAGACAAAGGTGCCTGCCCCCTTGCGCGTCAGCAGATAGCCTTCATCAATCAGGCGCTCAAACCCGGCAATGACCGAGTTGCGGGAGATCGCCATCATCTCAGCCAGCGCCCGGCTGGAGGGTATTTTTGCACCCGCCGATAACCGGCCATCCAGAATCGCGTGGCGCAGGGCGTGATAGACCTGGTCTTTAATCACGCCGCGCGTTAATAACAGTTCCTGGAACAGAGGGGCAATGGGTTTTGGCATGAGCGGCAGCGGCATCAACGTAATAAAAGTGGACCCTATAAATATACAGAAAGTGTCACTTTTTAGGAACCAGAACGCCTCCTATCATAACGCACAACCATCCGGTTTCTAAAAGTAAGGAATAAGCATGAAGAGCCAGAAAACCGACGTTAACCTCGCGGAAATTACCCTCCAACCCGCAGCTGAAACTGACTTTGCCGCGTGGCTGCCGCTGTGGAAAAGCTACCAGACGTTTTACCGCGTCGACATCCCGGACACCGTCACGCAACTCACCTGGAAGCGTTTTTTCCATTCTGTCGAACCCATGTATTGCGCGGTGGCAAAACGCGAAGGCAGGATTGTGGGATTCGTTCACTATCTCTTCCACCGCTCTACCTGGGCCGAAAGCGACTACTGCTATCTGGAAGATTTGTTCGTTGATCCGGCCGTTCGGGGCCAGCATATCGGCAAACGGTTGATTGAGTATGTACAGCTACAGGCGCGGAAGCGTCACTCAGCCAGCCTGTACTGGCACACGCATGAAACCAATCTGCGGGGTCAGCGCTTGTACAACTGGGTCGCAGAGAAAAGCGGCATGATTGAGTATCGTATGCGGGTGAAATAGCCCTTGCGCCAGGCGTAAAAAAACCTCGCCGCGGCGAGGTTTCGGCCACACCTGCGGGCTTAACGAGCGTTGACCACCACCCACATCGGGCCCTGGCCTACGGCATAGCGCCCTTTTTCCTGCAGCAGCCCCTGCTTGCCTTCGATTTCATACACCGCAATATGATGCGATTTCTGACCGGCAGCGATGAGGAATTTGCCGCTATGATCGAGATTAAAGCCGCGCGGCTGGGTTTCGGTATTTTGATAGCCCTCGATGGACAGTACGCTGCCGTCTTCCGAAACGCTAAAGATGGTAATAACGCTGGCGGTGCGATCGCAGGCGTAGAGGTGACGGCCATCGGGCGTCAGGTGAATATCCGCCGCCCAGCGAACGCCGGTGAAATCAGGCGGCATCATGTCCAGCGTCTGCACGCACTCGATTTTGCCGTGCGGGTCCTTCAGCTCCCAGACGTCAACGGAGCTGTTCAGTTCGTTAACGCAGTAGCCGTATTGCTGGTTCGGATGGAAGACCATATGACGCGGGCCCGCGCCTTCAACGGTGGTCACCTCAGCCGGTTCCTGGGCAGCCAGGAAACCGTCGTCGCTCAGGGTAAACAGGCAGATACGATCCTGTTTCAGCGCCGGAACCCACAGGGTGCGATTGTCCGGGGAAATATTTGCCGAGTGGCAGCCTTCCAGCCCTTCCACCACCGCCACCGCTTCCCGCGGCAGGCCGTCCACCAGCGGCGTAACGCTTACGCAGCCCGCGTTATAGGATGCGCTGAACACAAAGCGGCCTTGATGATCGGTAGAGATGTGCGTTGGGCTACCGGGCAGCGCGGCTTCGCCAGCGAAGGTCAGGGCGCCATTATCGGGCGCAATGCGGTAGGCCAGTACGCGAAACTCCGGACGCACGCCGACGTAGAGATACTCTTTGTTCGGGCTCACCACCATCGGCTGCACCTGCCCCGGGGCATCAACAACCTGCACCAGGGTCAGTTTCCCCTCAGGATCCAGATCCCAGACGTGAATCTGCTGGCTTTCCGGGCTGGCGGTATAAACGGTTTGTTTCATGAATACTCCTTCCTCACTGCACGTGGAAATTTCATTTTTCAGACTAACGGCACCCTGAAAAATACAATACGCATACACAACATTTTTCAGATTGCCTCCAGGCAGCCTGAAAGATCAAGTGTATCGGCTCTTTAGCGGTAGATGCTGAAAAGTTTGCCGGAATGGCACAGCGGTGTACCATCATAGCCTGCTAACTTTTCATCATTAACCGGAAACAACACATGACCTCACGCGTGATTGCCCTGGATTTAGACGGCACGGTCTTAACCGGCAAAAAGACCATCCTCCCCGCCTCGCTCGACGCGCTGGCTCGCGCCAAAGATGCTGGATACCAGATCATTGTCGTCACCGGACGACATCACGTCGCTATCCATCCTTTTTATCAGGCACTGGCTCTCGATACACCTGCAATTTGCTGCAATGGTACTTATTTGTATGATTATCATGCAAAAAAGGTGCTTGAGTCCGATCCGATGCCGGTCGATAAAGCCCTGAGCCTGACGGAGCTGCTGAACCAGCATGATATTCACGGCCTGATGTACGTTGATGACGCCATGCTCTACGAGCGGCCGACCGGGCACGTCATCCGCACTGCCACCTGGGCCCAGTCTCTGCCCGTCGAGCAGCGCCCGGTATTTACTCAGGTCGACTCTCTGGCGCAGGCGGCGCGCGAAGTTAACGCCGTGTGGAAATTCGCCCTGACCGATGAAGATACCGCCAAACTGCAGCGCTTTGCCCTGCACGTTGGCCAGACGCTGGGCCTGGAGTGCGAATGGTCGTGGCACGATCAGGTGGATATTGCCCGGGAAGGCAACAGTAAAGGTAAACGCCTGGCGCAGTGGGTGGCGTCCCGGGGACTGTCAATGCAGGATGTTATCGCTTTCGGCGACAACTATAACGACCTCAGCATGCTGGAGGCCGCCGGCACCGGCGTAGCGATGGGCAACGCGGTAGAGGAAGTGAAAGCGCGCGCCAACGTGGTGATCGGTGAAAACGAAACCACCAGCATCGCCGACTACATCTATCGCCACCTGCTGTAATCAGGCGGCTATCGACACGCTTTTTATCTGCGCATACAGCCGCTGGCCCGGGGCAACGCCCAGATCATCGCGAGCCCAGGGGCTGATGCGCGCCCACAGCGTGCGGCCGCTTATCTCCAGCCTGACCTCAACCTGCCCATGGCTTTCAATACACTGCATAACCTCCGCGGGCAAAATATTGCGAATACTGGTTTGCTGAGCGGGCTGCAGTACCAGAGACACGTCCGAGGCCTGAATGCGGATGCGCGCGGTTTCGCCCAGCGGCCTGTCAAGCCGGTTGACCCATATCTGCTGGTCGCCGATCGCCAGGGCGGTCATCGTATACTGCGGATGCTGGGCGGCAACAATCGCGCTCAGAATGGTACTTTGCTGATCCTCGGGCAGCCAGGGGTGCATCACGCTACTGCTCCACACCTCTTCCAGGCAGCCAAAGGCTTTCACCTTCCCCGCCTCCAGCACCAGCACGTTATCCGCCAGGTGCTGGATCTCATCAAGAGAGTGGCTGACGTACAGCATCGGGATGTTAATTTCGCGCGCCAGCCGCTGCAGATAGGGCAACAGCTCGCGCTTGCGCGGAATATCCAACGATGCCAGCGGTTCATCTAACAGCAGCAGCTCCGGCGCGGTAAGCAGCGCCCGGCCAATCGCGACCCGCTGTTTTTCTCCGCCGGAGAGTCCTCCCGGTAGCCGATCAAGCAGTGGCGCAATGCCGAGCAGATCGACCAGCTTATCGAACTGTCCGGCCATATTTTTTGCCATGCCATATTGCAGATTGCCGCGCACTTTATAGTGCGGAAACAGGCGCGCGTCCTGAAAAACATAGCCAATGCGGCGTTTTTCCGGCGCCAGGCAGATACGTTTTTCAACATCGTTTAGCACTCTGCCGTTAAGGACAATGCGCCCCTGCTGCGGGCGGGTCAGGCCGCTAATAGCGTTGATCAGCGAGGTTTTTCCCGCGCCAGAGACGCCGAATACCGCCGTAATGCCGCTGGCAGGGAGCGTCTCGCGGATTTGCAGACAGTGGGTTCCCAGCGTCTGGGTAAAATCGAGTTCAAGCATGTTATTTCCCCATCCGCTGACGGCTGAGGCGGGCCAGCCATTCGGAAATCAGCAGCGATACCAGCGCCAGCACAATCGAAATCAAGCATAAACGCGCGGCTGCGCCCTCGCCGCCGGGAGTCTGAATCAGGGTATACATTGCCGAAGGGATGGTACGCGTTTCACCGGGAATATTGGAAACAAAAGTGATAGTGGCGCCAAACTCGCCCAGCGAACGGGCAAAAGCCAGCACGGTGCCGACGATAATACCGGGTAGCGTCAACGGTAGCGTAATAGTGAAAAATACGCGCCAGCGCCCAGCGCCCAGGGTACGCGCCGCCTGCTCAAGCTTGATGTCCACCCCTTCCAGCGCGAGGCGAATGGCCCGCACCATCAACGGAAAGGACATGACCGCCGCCGCCAGCACCGCGCCGCGCCAGCTAAACGCAAAGCTCAGCCCAAACCAGTCATATAGCCAGCTGCCGATAAAGCCGCGGCGCCCCATCGCAATCAGCAACAGATAGCCCACCACCACCGGCGGCAGCACCAGCGGCAGGTGGATAATGCTATCGAGCAGCGCTTTGCCGGGAAAATCCCGACGAACCAGCAGCCAGGAAAAAAAGATGCCGAAAGGTAAGCTAACTACCACCGCCAGGGAGGAGACTTTCAGGCTCAGCAGTACCGCCTGCCATTCAGGATCGCTTAAGAACATTAGTGGGTAGTGAATCCGTAACGTTTAAAGATGGCGGAAGCTTCCGGCCCTTTTAAATAGTCATAAAACGCGCTAACCGTCGCACTGTTATGCCCGTCGACGATAGCCAGCGGATATTCCACCTTCTTATGGGAATCTTCCGGGAAGGTTCCGACGACTTTTACGCCTTTGCTGGCGACCGCATCAGAGCCGTACACGATCCCCAGCGGGGCTTCGCTGCGTTCAACCAGGGCCAGCGCGCCGCGCACGTCCTCTGCCGGCGCCAGCTTCGGCGACAGGGTTTCCCAGGCTCCCAGCTTTTGCAGCGCCTCTTTCGCATAGATGCCAGCAGGCACGTGTTCCGGGTCACCTACGGCCAGGCGGCCGCCTTTCAGCAGGCTGGTCCAGTCGGTTTTATCATTGATGTTTATCTCGCCCTGCGCGCTGGCTTTTGGCGCCACGACAACCAGGCTGTTACCGAGAAGGGTCGTCCGAGAAGCAGAATCAATGCTCTTTTTCCCGGCCGCGTAATCCATCCATTTTTGATCGGCGGAGATAAACAGATCCGCCGGCGCGCCCGCTTCAATCTGGCGCGCCAGCGTGGATGAAGAAGCAAATGAAGAGACAACCTCAACGTTCTTCTCTTTCTTATACTCTTTAGCGATATCCTGCATGGCGTTAGTGAGCGATGCTGCGGCAAAAACCGTCACTTTGCCCTCATCCGCCAGCGCGTGACCGGCAACGCAGAGCGTTAACGTTGTTCCGGCAAAAAAGCGTAACCATTGACCTGCCATCTGTATCTCCCGTAGGTTCGTTATGTAGCTGACAATATAACGATAGAGCCAGGACTTTCCCAGAGAAAATTAGGGGTAATGAGCGGAGGATCAAACGAAGGGGGAAAAATAAAAACGCCCGGTCAAACCGGGCGCGGGGGAAATCAGTGGTTTTGCGGCCTGCTGTCTTTATGGCCGGCTCCGGAGAAGAGGTTAAACACTTCGCCCAGCCCGTAAATCAAACCCAGGATGACAGCCATCACCACAGGGACCATGACTACGGCAAAAACCAGACTTTTCAATAGCTCTAACATGGTTGGCTCCAGAAAGTACGAATACTTTATTGTAACGAATTCCGCCGGAAAAACACGCCCCATTTGTGCGGTGCCTCACGGACTGCCGCCGCAGAAGCATCTTGCAAGATGACCGCTATCGGTCACAATACCTTTTTTTCATCAGGACATGATTATGCAGGCCGAAATTCTCCTTACCCTTAAATTACAGCAGCGCCTGTTCGCCGATCCCCGTCGTATCGCCCTGCTGAAGCAAATTGACCTGACCGGCTCCATTAGCCAGGGGGCCAAAAATGCCGGCATCAGCTATAAAAGCGCATGGGATGCCATTAATGAAATGAATCAGCTCAGCGAGCAGACCCTGGTTGACCGGGCGACCGGCGGCAAAGGCGGCGGCGGCGCGGTCCTCACCCGTTACGGGCAGCGGCTGATTCAGCTCTACGACCTGCTGGCGCAGATTCAGCAGAAAGCGTTCGATGTCCTGAGCGATGATGACGCCCTTCCCCTCGACAGCCTGCTGGCCGCCATTTCGCGATTCTCTCTGCAGACCAGCGCGCGCAACCAGTGGTTCGGCACGATTACCGGCCGCGACCATCAGCAGGTTCAGCAGCACGTAGAGGTCCTGCTGGCCGACGGGCAAACCCGTCTCAAAGTCGCGATTACCGCCCAGAGCGCCGATCGTCTTGGCCTGGATGAAGGCCAGGAAGTATTAGTGCTGCTGAAGGCGCCGTGGGTTGGCATCACCCTGGATGCCGCGCAGGCGGTACAGGCTGATAATCAGCTGTCCGGCCGAATCAGCCGCATCGAACGCGGGCCGGAGCAGTGCGAAGTACTGATGGCGCTCCCGGATGGTCAAAGCCTTTGCGCCACCCTGCCGGTGGAACAGACGCGCGATCTGGCCGAAGGCGCGGAAGCGATAGCATATTTCAATGCCGATCGCATCATTCTCGCCACGTTATGCTAACGCCATTGACATTGTGGGCGTGAAGACGTATCCCTGAAATAAATCGCTGCAAAAAGTGGGATACACAATGTCATCATTGCAAATTTCGCAAGGCACGTTTCGCCTGAGCGACACCAAAACGTTAAATATTGAACAACTCTGCGTGCAGGCTGGCGAGAGCTGGGCTTTCGTCGGCAGCAACGGCAGCGGGAAGTCGGCCCTTGCGCGGGCGCTATCCGGAGAGCTGACGCTGCTCAGCGGACAGCGCGAGAATACGTTCGCACGCGTTACCCGCCTCTCTTTTGAACAGCTGCAGAAGCTGGTCAGCGATGAGTGGCAGCGCAACAACACGGACTTGCTCAGCCCCGGAGAAGAAGATACCGGACGCACGACAGCGGAAATTATCCAGGATGAGATTAAAGACCCCTCCCGCTGCGCCCGCCTTGCAGAACAGTTCGCTATCAGCCACCTGCTTGAGCGCCGCTTTAAATATCTCTCTACCGGAGAAACGCGTAAGACTCTGCTGTGCCAGGCGCTGATGGGCGACCCCGACCTGCTTATCCTTGATGAGCCGTTCGACGGTCTTGATGTCGCCTCACGCCAGCAGCTTGGGGCGCTGCTGGCCACGCTCAACGGCGAAGGGATCGCCCTGGTGCTGGTTCTTAATCGTTTCGATGAAATCCCGGAGTTCGTTCAGTTTGCCGGCGTGCTGGCGGAGTGTCTTCTGAGCGAAACCGGCGAAAAGCAGGCCCTGCTGCAGCAGGCGCTCATTGCCCAGCTGGCCCACAGCGAAAGGCTTGATGGCATGACGCTGCCGGAGCCCGATGCCCCGGCCGCGCGTCTTGGGCTGGACGACGATGAACCTCTCATCGTGCTCAACGACGGCAGGGTTTCCTACAATGACCGCCCCATCATTAATCATCTGAACTGGACGGTAAATCCCGGCGAACACTGGCAGATAGTCGGCCCCAACGGCGCCGGTAAATCGACGCTACTCAGCCTGGTCACCGGCGACCATCCCCAGGGCTATAGTAACGACCTGACCCTGTTTGGCCGCCGCCGCGGCAGCGGGGAAACGATCTGGGATATTAAGAAGCATATCGGTTACGTCAGCAGCAGCCTGCACCTTGAATACCGCGTCAGCACCAACGTACGTAACGTGATTCTCTCGGGCTATTTCGACTCGATTGGCATCTATCAGGCCGTTTCCGACAAACAGCATAAGCTGGTGCAGAACTGGCTGGATATTCTGGGGATTGATAAACGCACCGCCGATGCGCCGTTCCATAGCCTCTCCTGGGGGCAGCAGCGGCTGGCGCTGATCGTCCGCGCGCTGGTCAAGCACCCTACCCTGCTGATCCTCGATGAACCGCTGCAGGGGCTGGATCCGCTCAACCGCCAGCTGGTGCGCCGCTTTGTTGATGTGCTCATTAGCGAAGGGGCGACGCAGCTGCTGTTTGTCTCCCACCATGCGGAAGACGCTCCCGACTGCATCACCCATCGCCTGGCGTTCGTGAGCAGTGGAGACGGTTACACCTACCGGGTCGGCCCGCTGGAAAATTAAGCCTGTAAAGGGGTCTGCGGATCCCTTATTTTTTCAGAATAATAGCCTGATCATAAATTAACCCCCTGTTCTATAATCAAAAAATCTTAAAAGCTACGGCTGGAAATTTTAGTGTAAACGATTCCACCAATTTGCCCTGTGTCACACTTTTACCTTCTTTGGTATGCTATCTTCTTCTCACACGATAAGCCTATTGGAGCGAATCATGAAAGTACTGGTTACAGGTGGTAGCGGTTACATTGGAAGTCACACCTGCGTTCAACTGCTACTGCAGGGACACGACGTGATTATTCTCGACAATCTCTGCAACAGTAAGCGCAGCGTATTGCCAATCATTGAACGTCTCGGCGGCAAAAGCGCCACCTTTGTTGAAGGCGATATTCGTAATGAAGCGCTGATGACGGAAATTCTTCACGATCACGCCATTGAAGCGGTGATCCATTTTGCCGGCCTGAAAGCCGTCGGGGAATCCGTCGCCAAACCGCTTGAATATTACGACAACAACGTAACCGGAACGCTAAAACTCGTTTCCGCTATGCGCGCTGCGGGCGTGAAAAACTTTATTTTCAGCTCCTCCGCCACCGTCTACGGCGACCAGCCCAAAATTCCTTATGTCGAGAGCTTCCCGACCGGTACTCCGCAGAGCCCGTACGGCAAAAGCAAGCTGATGGTTGAGCAGATCCTGACTGACCTGCAAAAAGCGCAGCCGGACTGGAGCATCGCACTGCTGCGCTACTTCAACCCGGTCGGCGCCCATCCATCGGGCGATATGGGCGAAGACCCGCAGGGCATTCCGAACAACCTGATGCCGTATATCGCGCAGGTCGCGGTTGGGCGCCGTGAATCGCTGGCGGTATTTGGCAACGACTACCCAACCGAAGACGGCACCGGCGTACGTGACTATATTCACGTCATGGACCTTGCCGACGGTCACGTCGCGGCGATGGAAAAACTGGCCGACAAAGCCGGCGTGCATATCTATAACCTTGGCGCAGGCGTCGGCAGCAGCGTACTCGACGTGGTCAATGCCTTTAGCAAAGCCTGCGGCAAACCGATTAACTACCACTTCGCGCCGCGCCGCGAAGGCGACCTCCCGGCCTACTGGGCGGACGCTGAAAAGGCCGACCGCGAGCTGAACTGGCGCGTGACGCGCAACCTTGACGAAATGGCGCAGGACACCTGGCACTGGCAGTCCCGTCATCCGCAGGGTTATCCAGACTAAGGAACCTTCATGAGCGTATTTAACCCCGTCGACCATCCACATCGTCGTTATAACCCGTTAACCGGGCAGTGGATTCTGGTTTCTCCGCATCGCGCCAAGCGCCCCTGGCAGGGGGCGCAGGAAACGCCGGCAAAGCAGACCTTGCCCGCGCACGATCCGGACTGTTTCCTGTGCCCGGGCAATACCCGCGTCACCGGCGACAAAAACCCGAACTACACCGGCACGTTTGTTTTTACCAATGACTTTGCGGCTTTGATGACCGATACCCCTGATGCCCCGGAAAGCGACGATCCGCTGATGCGCTGTCAGAGCGCCCGCGGCACCAGCCGGGTCATCTGCTTCTCGCCAGATCACAGCAAAACGCTGCCGGAACTGAGCGTTGAGGCGCTGGAAGGCGTGGTTAAAACGTGGCAGGAGCAGACCGCCGACCTTGGAAAGAGCTACCCCTGGGTGCAGGTCTTTGAAAATAAAGGGGCGGCGATGGGCTGCTCAAACCCGCACCCCCATGGGCAGGTGTGGGCCAACAGCTTTCTGCCTAATGAGGCGGAACGCGAAGATCGTCTGCAAAAAGCGTACTTCACCGAGCACGGCGCGCCGATGCTGGTGGATTACGTGCAGCGCGAATTAGCCGACGGTAGTCGTACTATCGTTGACACTGACCACTGGCTCGCCGTGGTTCCTTATTGGGCCGCGTGGCCTTTTGAAACGCTGCTGCTGCCAAAAGCGCACGTCCAGCGCCTGACTGATTTAACCGACGACCAGCGCAGCGATCTCGCGCTGGCGCTGAAAAAGCTGACCAGTCGTTACGACAACCTGTTCCAGTGCTCATTCCCCTACTCCATGGGCTGGCACGGCGCGCCGTTTAACGATGAAGAGAATAATCACTGGCAGCTGCACGCCCATTTTTACCCGCCGCTGCTGCGTTCCGCCACGGTGCGTAAATTTATGGTCGGCTATGAAATGCTGGCTGAAACCCAGCGTGACCTGACGGCCGAGCAGGCCGCCGAGCGTCTGCGCGCTGTGAGCGACGTCCATTTTCGCGAATCCGGAGTATAACCATGAGTCTGAAAGAGAAAACCCAAGCCCTGTTTGCTGAGAAATTTGGCTACCCGGCCAGCCATGTTATCCAGGCCCCAGGCCGCGTTAACCTGATCGGCGAGCATACCGACTATAACGATGGGTTCGTGCTGCCCTGCGCCATTGATTACCAGACGGTTATCGCCTGTGCGCCGCGCGACGATCGTACCGTGCGGGTTATTGCCGCCGATTACGACAATCAGACCGATGAATTCTCTCTCGACTCGCCGATTACCAGCCACGACACCCAGCAGTGGTCAAACTATGTCCGCGGCGTGGTGAAGCATCTCCAGCAGCGGAATAACGCCTTCGGCGGCGCGGACCTGACGATCAGCGGTAACGTGCCGCAAGGCGCCGGGTTAAGCTCCTCGGCTTCGCTGGAGGTCGCCGTCGGCACGGTGTTCCAGCAGCTGTACCACCTGCCGCTCGATGGCGCGCAAATTGCCCTGAACGGCCAGGAAGCGGAAAATCAGTTCGTCGGCTGCAACTGCGGCATTATGGACCAGCTGATCTCCGCGCTTGGTAAAAAAGATCACGCTCTGCTGATCGACTGCCGCTCCTTAGGGACGAAAGCGGTGTCGATGCCGAAAGGCGTCGCGGTAGTGATTATCAACAGTAACTTTAAGCGCACCCTGGTGGGCAGCGAATACAACACTCGTCGCGAGCAGTGCGAAACCGGCGCGCGCTTCTTCCAGCGTCCGGCTCTGCGTGACGTCACGCTGCAAGAGTTTAACGCCGTGGCTCACGAGCTTGATCCGGTAGTCGCCAAACGCGTTCGCCACGTGCTGACTGAAAACGCCCGCACCGTAGAAGCCGCATCGGCGCTGGAAAAAGGCGACCTGCAGCGGATGGGCGAACTGATGGCGGAATCTCACGCCTCCATGCGCGATGATTTTGAAATCACCGTACCGCAGATTGATACCCTGGTAGAGATCGTCAAAGCGACCATCGGCAACAAAGGCGGCGTTCGCATGACCGGCGGCGGCTTCGGCGGCTGTATCGTCGCGCTGGTGCCGGAGGAGCTGGTTGATACCGTGCAGCAGGCCGTTGCCAGAGAGTATGAAGCGAAAACGGGCATTAAAGAGACCTTCTACGTCTGCAAACCGTCGCAGGGAGCCGGGCAATGCTAAAGCAAACAACGGAGCTGGCGCCGGACGGCCAGCCATGGAATCTTCTTACCCTGCGTAACGACGCAGGCATGACGGTCACCGTGATGGACTGGGGCGCGACGCTGCTCTCCGCGCGCGTGCCCCTGGCGGACGGTAGCGAACGAGAAGCGCTGCTCGGCTGCGCGACCCCCGGCGACTATACGCGCCAGGCCGCTTACCTTGGCGCTTCCGTAGGCCGTTACGCTAACCGTATTGCCAACAGCCGCTTTACCCTGGATGGCCAGCTCATCAATCTGACGCCCTCCAACGAGGCTGGCCATCAGCTCCACGGCGGACCGGAAGGTTTTGATAAGCGCCGCTGGCAAATTGTTAGCGCTGACGCTCGCCACGCGCTGTTTTCTCTCTCCTCCCGCGATGGCGATCAGGGCTATCCTGGTAATCTGACGGCAACCGCGCACTACCGCCTGACCGACGATAACCGGATCGCTATTGAGTATCGCGCCACCGTGGACCAGCCGTGCCCGGTGAATCTGACAAACCACGTCTATTTCAACCTCGATGGCGTGCAGAGCGACGTGCGCAACCATAAGCTGCAAATTTTTGCCGATGTTTATCTGCCCGTCGAAAGCGACGGTATTCCGGGGGGAGATCTGCAAAACGTCACCCTGACCAGCTTCGATTTCCGCACGCCGAAAACCCTGGCGGACGACTTCCTGCGCGACGAAGATCAGCAAAAAGTAAAAGGTTATGACCATGCCTTCCTGCTACAGGCGCTGGGGAATGCCGATACTCCGGCCGCTCACGTCTGGTCGCAGGACGAAAAGCTACAGATGACGGTTTATACTTCCGCCCCCGCATTGCAGTTTTACTCCGGCAACTATCTTGGCGGCACGCCGTCGCGCACAGCGCAGGCGTACGATGACTGGCAGGGCCTGGCTCTGGAGAGCGAGTTCCTTCCAGATTCTCCGAATCATCCGGAATGGCCGCAGCCGGATTGTGTACTGCGCCCCGGCGAAGAGTACGTCAGCCTGACGGAATATCAGTTTATCGCTCGATAGCCTCTGGCCCTCCCGATGGAGGGCTTTTTATCATTTTGCTGAAAATTACGTCACTTACAGACAAAAACATAACCTCTGTTTTACAAGCACCTTACACTGAGCCACTATTTTCGCTATGGTTAGGGATAAGCATTGCCGTGAGGTAAATCGCGGCAATATAATGAGAATAGTTATCAATCAATAAATATACACACTACAGATTTCGGGTCGCATCAAGGCGGCAAATGAGCGAATCCCCAGGAACATAGTGAACTATGTGACCAGGGTGAGTGAAAGTAGCCAACGACGAGGCGGCGCGAAAGATGACGTGTATTGAGGAGTAAGTGTATGGCTGTAACTAAGCTGGTACTCGTTCGTCACGGCGAAAGCCAATGGAATAACGAAAACCGTTTCACCGGTTGGTATGACGTTGACCTGTCTGAAAAAGGCGTTGGTGAAGCAAAAGCGGCCGGTAAGCTACTGAAAGAAGAAGGCTTCAGCTTCGACTTTGCTTATACCTCTGTGCTGAAACGTGCCATCCACACCCTGTGGAACGTGCTGGACGAACTGGATCAGGCCTGGCTGCCGGTTGAGAAATCCTGGAAACTGAACGAACGCCACTACGGTGCGCTGCAGGGCCTGAACAAAGCGGAAACCGCTGAAAAATACGGTGACGAACAGGTTAAACAGTGGCGTCGCGGCTTTGCGGTAACGCCGCCGGAGCTGACCAAAGACGATGAGCGCTATCCGGGCCACGATCCGCGCTACGCCAAACTGACCGATGCAGAACTGCCGACGACCGAGAGTCTGGCGCTGACCATCGACCGCGTCGTGCCATACTGGAACGAAACGATTCTGCCGCGTCTGAAAAGCGGTGAGCGCGTGATTATCGCCGCTCACGGCAACTCCCTGCGTGCGCTGGTGAAATACCTCGACAATATGGGCGAAGCAGAGATCCTTGAACTGAACATCCCGACTGGCGTACCGCTGGTGTATGAGTTTGACGAAAACTTCAAGCCGATCAAACACTACTATCTGGGTAACGCCGACGAGATCGCTGCGAAAGCGGCTGCCGTTGCCAACCAGGGCAAAGCAAAGTAATCCTCGCAGGATGTAAAAAAAGCGTGGAGCAATCCACGCTTGAGACTGCTGACAAAGTGTAGCCAGGTGAAAATGTTCCAACCTCGGCCTACAAAAAGTACGTAATCTGTTGATATTCTCGTTCGTATCTCAGGCAAGGTGCTAACTGCCCCTTGCAGAAATGCCTACAGAACAGATAGTTGTCAGCAGTCCTCATTTTTCAGTCAGCAAAAATCGGCCCGGCCGGGAATTTCGCCAGAAACCCGGTGACAGCCAGCAGCGACCACAGCCCCGGCCAGGCAAACTGCCGCTCCCGCAGCTCGTCAT